>Ga0209337_1002423_pt1 | contig 13492 bp, 14 predicted proteins | sample LinPmetageLP53_FD_184044 | JGI IMG/M metagenome (GOLD analysis project Ga0209337, IMG submission 184044) | Marine viral communities from the Pacific Ocean - LP-53 (SPAdes) (version 2) | ecosystem: Environmental > Aquatic > Marine > Oceanic | place: Pacific Ocean | collected 2010-02-08
CTTTACCTTGATAGAAGTTATAAAGTTCAGACTTAAACATGTCAAGAGTAAATGAAGACTTGTTATATACTCTTTTGAAAGAGTTATCTAACTGTGCCCATAAACCTACAGATAATCTAATATCATCTGGTCCATCTTGTTTAATTCTACCACCTTTACCCCACATTAGGTAAGTTTCAATATCTGTTGCAATTTTAGATAAGTGAGCTGCTTCCATATTTGTAATGAAAGTTCTTGTAAGAGTTCCATTTTCAAATGCTTCTCTTGCTCCTGCTTTACCCATATTTGCTACTAAGCCTTCTATACTTGGTACAGATGGATTATTAGGATCTGTATCAAAGTTTCTCCAAATCTCAGTTACTGGTACAGTACCATCAGCATTCAAGCCACCTTTGATCATAAGATCAGCACGGCTAGAAATAGAATAATGTACGTGTGCTTCTGCTCCTCCTACAAAATTGTAAAATTCACGGAATCCAGATCCTGTTTCAATATCAGAAAATCTTTCACCATACTCACCTCTTGCAGAACCTTTTCTAAAGTATTTAGTTCCTTTAGCAAGGTACTTGTTGTCTAATATAGCAGCATTATTGTTGTTAACCAACTGTACTGTATAGACATAACCATCACCAGCAGGGATAATATCATCTGCTGTAATGTATAATTCAAGACCATTATACTTGTCATATGTGATAATATCACCGTGACCAAATGTTCTTTTGTTGACCTTAATTTTAAAGTAAGTTCCATCTACACCTTTGCTAGAATTAGCAGGCTCAATGTCAGCTACAATATAAGGAAGATCTTGTGCAATAGGAGTTTGCCACTTGTACTCACCTCTAGCATTATCCACCATGATAGTATTCTTTCCACCAAAAGAAGCCATTTGATATAAAGGCATTTCTACCTTCTGGGTCATTGCCCATAAATCAATTGGTCCCATATCCATAGGCTCAGGGTTACCAAGCATTTGGGTAAGGTGATAAGAATCAACATGTGAACTTGCTTTGTAGCTTGTATCACGTAGGAAAATCCCATTATTTAAAACTGGAGTTGCCATAATTTTTGATTGTTTTTAGTTAATAATTGTTTTACTCTGTTTATATTTAATTTACTTAATTAAATTCTTTTAAATATTTTTACATTCTTTTAAAAATGTTTGTTGGTCTTGTTAATTTTCTTTTAGAACTTTTCTTTTCTGCTTCTGCTCTATTTACTCCTAATGATGCACCTCCTGCGTTTGATTGTTCAGTTTTAAGTTTTCTTACTGTTTTCTCCACACTTTTTTGTGCACCTTTATCCATAATTTTAGCTTTATAACTTACAGGATCTTGTAATAACCATAGAGCCTCAGATATAAGTGCATAATTTGGTTCAACAAATTGATACTTTTCCAATAAGTGACCTAATAAATTTGTATTACGTCCACTTACTGAAGGATAATTAGGTTGAACTAAACCATTATATAACATAGCTTGTGTCTTTCTATCAACTTTAATTTCACCTAACTTACCATCCTTTAATGTATCATATACATTTTTCATATATGCTTTTGATGCTTGTTCTTGTTGTTTCTTTTTTAACTCTTGTTCTTCAAGTTTTTGTGCTACAACTTTTTCTTGCATCTTATCCAACTTAGGTTTAAACTTATTTGCTTGTTGCTCAAGCTTACCTAAATCTTTCCATATTTCAATTTCTTCTTGAATCTCTTCTTGAGTACCATAACCAGTAGCTCCTAAGTATTCAGATATTATTTTTTCTTGATCATTACTTTTTTTAACATCAAGACTTTTACTTTCTTCAACCTGTGATAATGTAGAAAATAATGCTTTTAAATCTTTACCTCCATCTGCAACATATTTTGCTGCTATTTGTAATTCTTCTGGTAATGACTGAAAAAATTGTTTTGGAGTTTCACGTCTTACTTGATTAGCTTTTTCATCTAAATTAGCTTGAATAAGCTCCTCCCAATCTTTTGCACTATATTCTGATAAATCTTTGTCATCATCAAATGGTACAATTTTATCTTCTTTAATTAATTTTGAAAAAACATCAGATATACCTGAAATAGATTTTCTTCCTTTTTTTATTTTTGTTTCTTCAACATCACCTTCATCTTCTGTTGCTCCATCTAATGTATCTAAAATACTATCAACATTATCTTCAACTTTTTTTTCCTCAACAACCTCTTCACCTTCTTGTGCTTTTGGTTCTTCAGCATTTTCTTTATCTTCTTTTTTAGCATTTAAATCATCTTTATCATCCTTATCTGGATCTGCAAATGACATATCTGCTTTCTCACTTAAACCACTAAATATACTTTTAGGTTTATTTGAGTCTTGTGAAATAATATCATCTCCACTAGGTGCAGCATTAAATATTTCATCTAAATTAACGTCAACTTGTTTTACGTTACTTTTCACTGGTTCTGTTTGAGTTGTACTCATAATTATGTTGGTTTTAATAATTAATATTCGTTACATATATAATATACATAAACTTTATATTATAAACTTAAAATATTTGTGGAAAAATAAAAATAATTAGCAGTATATAGCTAACGTCAATTATTTTTTATTTGATTCATTAGAATCATACTTATTTTTGTTTTCTTTAGCTATTTGAAGTTTTGTATTAGCTATTTCTTTTGAAGCATTAATTTTCTCTCTTTCAACTTGGAGTCTACTATTTTCCATCATAGACTTAGAGCTATTCTCTTCACGTTTTAAATTCATTTGTTCACGGTATTGAGTAGTCTCTCTAATATCTTTCATAGCATCTTGAAAATCAGACTGTTGATTCTGATTTATATCAGCCATTGATCCAAAACCAGCAGATCTTATCTCAGCAATAGTAACATCATTTTGTCTATCCTTAGCATTTTCTTGCATTTCAACTTGAAGCTTTTGTTGTTCTTCTTGTGCTTTGGCTTGTAATTGTTGCTCTTGCATTTGACGTTGTTGTTGCATTTCTTGTTGACGCATGCTTTGTTGTCTAGTTTCTGAGTCTTTAAGTATATCTGTTACTTCAGCAATAGAGTCTGCTTTAACAATATTTCCAAGTTCATATATACTTGCCCCTGTAGTATTGTTTGTAAGAGCCATTTGTTTAAGGTTTTCTAATATAGCTCTATGGTTTGTTTTAGTAGTTGCAAATACATTAAAATCTCTAAGTAATAGTTCAGTACCATTGATTGCAAAATTAACCTTTTCAGCTTCTGTAGATATATATGATAGTCTAACGCTTGGATTAGTACTATAATAATATTGTGCTAAATCAGTTCTCATTTGATGAACCCTTGGCATTAAATGGTCTGAATGTTGTACAAAATACATTTCTGTTTGGGCATATGACTGTTGCATAGCTTGTACAACCCCGGTTGCAGTTTGTGCTGATACGGCACCACCAAGACGCTGAGGATTAATGCCAATGGCATCAAAACATTGTTGTTTAAAATAATTAGCTAATTGTATTCTAGACATTAATCTATTAGTCTGCTCCATGTTTAGAGTCTGATAATGATTAAAGTTAGTTGCATTTTCTGTATTAGTAATAGAAGTATCTAATGGAAGCATCTGAAAATCTTTCATTGCTACAAATGCTTTAGCATAATTGTTTTTACCCCAGTCTTCACCCATTGAGTGACGTGGTAAAGCATTCTGATCAAACATTATTACTGTTCCTAATTCATCTATCAGAATGTCTGCAATCTGGTTATTAACCATATTGTAACCAACTTGGTATGCTTTCATTAAATCAACTAATGATGTAGACCTAGTATTTCTATCTGAAAATACTCTTCCTTCTACAGGAAGTTTACACCCATAAAGTGTATTGTTTCCTTTAAATTGAAATGGAAGTCTACCAGGTTTAGTTCTGTTAATACCTATATAAATAGGATTAATGTTATCACCCATAGTTGATCTCCACATAGCAGGTAAATTTGGACCAACCTTTACACCACCCCAAACTTCATTTATCCATATCCATTCAATATGCTCACCTTCTAATAAATTTTCTTTACTCTTTTGTTTAAATATAGAAGTATCATAAACACCTTTCTTAGTAATCTTAAATGTTTCATCTACTATTTCTTGAGTTACTTCCCCATCTACTTCAATTTTAGTTAAGTGACCTATCCTACGTTGAGTCTTCCAATATATAGTTGAAACACGCATTAAGTTACCTTCACCCCACATAGATACATCTTCGTTCTCATCTAATATTTCACTTAATATATCTCCACCTCTAGCTGGATCATCCCAATAATTAGATGTAAATTGTCTATATGCTAAACCTGGCATTTGTGTATTCCACTCATGAGATCTGGTAGCATCATAATATGCTCCATCATTTTGGTATCCATTAACTTGATATTGTGCAGATCTAGCAGGATATATTTTTTGAAGTGACTTTAACTGTTTTTCATCCATTAAATATCCATATCTATCTACTACATCAGATACAGTCATTAAATCTATTTTACCACAATAATTTGAATCTGCTATATATCTTTGATCTGGTGATTTTTGATAGAAAGTTAATACTGGATTCCAAAGCTCAATATCATAGTCATCTTCTAACATTCTAAAATGCCAAAATTCTCTATCTGAAATAAGCATATCTCTAAATCCTCTTTCCTCAAGTTCTTGCATTTTGAATCTTTCTTCATCTACTGCAAGTTGATGGGATGCCCACTCTTCAACCATACTTCTATAAGACTTACTAAAAAAGTCTTCTATCTCAGGTAATGATTTTAATCCTTCTGGAGATAATTGTTGTTGTGCTTCTTCTGATGCAGGATCCATACCCATCTCAATCATCTTACGCACTAAATTAGCTTCTGCATCTGCTAGTAATGCTTCTTCTACTTGTATTCTTTTTTGTTCAAGCATCTCATTATAAGATGCATCATCCACTGCTCTAAACTGTACTTTTGTATATCTTTTAGCAAATTCACCTGTAAGTACATTTATAACATTAGGAACTATTGGATAAAATTTTAATTCTAATGCTGAATCATTCTCTGCTGTAAGAGTATCCATTAAATCTTTATACTCATTATCTGGCTCAACAATATAATCAGTTTTATCAATTATACCTTTTGCAAGTTTATAATTCTTAAGAAGCCTTCTTGAATTTAACCTTAAAAACTCAATACCTTGAAGTTCTAACCAATCTAAATTCCACGCTGCCCAATCATCTGTCTTTTTTGAATAAGGCAAAAATTGTACTGGTTGAGTTAGACTAGAAAACGTAGGCCCACTTTCTGCAGTGGCACCGTTTTTCATTTGCATGGCGTTTAATACTCTCATATTGATTTACTCTATTTAATGTTTTTAAATCCGGATCTTTTAATTTTGGATCCACCCAAACCTCTTTTACGCCCAATATTTTTAAACGGACTACTATACTTTAATTTACTTATTTTTTCTGGATTAACCAAGGAATTATCCTCTGATTCACGCCTTTTAGAATATCCTCTATTAGATTGTTGTATTTTTGCAAAAGCTATCAACGCACCAAATGTAACTAATCTATCCACGTTTAATCCAGGGTAATAAGCTAGCATTTCTTTTATTAACATAGGGTCTGGAATTCTTTCTACCCCTAATGTCTGTGACATTACTGATCCATGATCATCTGTTTCTTCATGAATACTTTCCCTTAAAAATTCAATTGCATAAGATATTAAGTGACTTTTAAATAATGTTCCTGTATTTTTCCATCCATATTCTTGATATACTGTTCTATTAGATCCTAAGTCTTTTAAAAAAAGTATCTGTTGTTTAGGAACTAAATATCTTTGTTTTTTTCTGGCTATCATATGTTGAATAAATAATGAAATATTATTTTCAACAATTGTCCATGCATTATACCATTCAATTAATAACTCTAACCTTTCATGTGTTTTATTAATATCATCAAATCTACCACACCATGCTGCAACAATTTTATCTCTTTCTATAAATTGTTCTGTATCACCAGCACCTATATCTCTAGTAACTTCAGTAGCATTTTTATAAATATATATACTACATAATGAATCTGACGTAGTTGTTTTACCTTCTGACACAGGGTCAATAGATCCATAGTATGCTCCAAATCCTGGATTATCAATAGGTCTTTCCCAAACTACAATGCTTCCAGTTTTATCTTGTTGTTTTTTATTTACAGGAAACTCACTTATAGGTAATTTATTAGTACGTTTAGCAGTAATACCTGTTTGATCTCTATCAAGTTCAATAAGCTCATAAGGATATTCTTTTTCTTCAATCTTTTTTAATTGCTTACTTAATATTCCTTGTGGAAATACAGACTCTTTTCTATAAGCAAATGCTTCAGAAATGTTAAGTGGTTTTTGAGATATTCTTAATTGATATTGTTCACCACTCAATTCATTTTTCCATCTTGATCTTTCATTTTTAATAGCTACAATTGCCTCATCTATTTCTGAGTTGCCATATTTGTCTATATAAGGTGGCATAGACCACTGTTCAGGAATAAACAACCCTGCTAATCCAATAGTGCCATCAGCGTCCATTAGATTAGTTTCTACAGCATATATATCATTAGCTCCTGGATTTAATATCATATCTTTTAGTGGATTACATTGTTCTAAATCACCCACTGAACCAGCAGCAATAAATTGACCTGTTGTCATCATACCAGAAGACATAGCAGGACGCAAGTACTCATACGTCTGCATCATATTTTTTGCAATCCCTGCCTCTTCATGAAAAAAATATGTACATGGTCCACCTACTCCAGTAGTAGCATTCTTTTCAAATGAAGCACCTTGTATTTTTGATTTAAGACCTCTTGATGTTTTTCTGTTATTTATTTTTACTTCAATCTGTTGTTGCCAAAGTAAAACTTTCTCAGGATTGCTTGGTCTGTACCATGCAGTATGTTCATTTAAAAATGTTTTATATTCTTCTAAAAACTTCCAAGATCCCTTATCATTTATATAATCTTTAAGTGATGCACCAATTTTACATATAGATCCTTCTTCAAACCAATATTGGTTGATAATTTTTCCCATATGAAAATATGAAGATGCTATCTGTCTTTTTTTTAGAATAGCTGCATGTTGATTATTTAACTCTGCAATAATCTCATATAATGCCATATGGTATTGTGCATCTCTTACTTTTGCAAACCCATATTTTTTTTCTTCCTTGTCAAATATTGGTAAGAAATTAAGCCACATGTAATAATCTCTAGTAAGATACCATTCATTATTACCGCTTTTAAATATAACTCCTGTTCTACATTTACTTTTTTGATCTTCCCAATAAACAGTAAAATCTTTTGACCTAAAAGGTTTATTACAATAGTTTCCTTCTGAATTAAATCTTTTTGCTTCTTCATTAAATAGCCATGCTATATTATCAAAATCATACTTTCCAGGCTCTTTAAAAATAGATTCTAAAAATTCTCTGAAATGATTATCTGATTCAAACTCTCTAGTTGACCATTTATGATTTTCAAATATGGGTATAGTTCTACTCATCTCTTATGATGGCATATACATCTCCTACTTGCAATAATAGGTGTTCTTGCCCATCATGTTTCATTGGGGTCGGCATAGCATGTTCAGCATATTGCACTACATCACCAATTTTTATTTCTTTAACTGAATCACCTATTCCAACAACTCTCCCTCTATAAGTTATTTTTTGAGCTATTTCTGGAATAATAAGTCCAGATGCAGTTTTAGATGCTGCCTTTATTTCTTTAATTAATAATTTTTGTCCTACTGGAATAATTTTCTCTGCCATAATTGTTGATTTTATAATTGGTCATAAGCTAAACCTGCACCACCACGTACAGAGCTGTCTTGTTCTTGTCTCATATCTGTAAATGCCCCTTTATATGATTGTCTAATTGATTCAAATTTTGCAGCTGCATTTACCATTGAATTTATATTTCCATCTCTACCATGTTCAATAGCTGTTACTTCCATATACTTTGCTAATCTATCTAACATTGATTTTATACCCACATATGCCCTATAAGTTGGTGTTTGATATAATTTTTCACACATTGCCTTAGCATATCTAATTGGAGGATCTTCAGTTGATTCTTCAAGCTCAATTTCTTCAATAATAATATCTTCCTTTTCATGTTCCGGTAAATTAAAAAAAGGATTTAAATCCGGATTAGGACATGTCATATAAAACAAATATTTATAAATAGACATGTAGGTATCTGGATATTCTTCCATAATTTTTTTAAGAAAAGGTAATGCATGACAATGTTCTGTTATTACTAAGTTACTATTTTCTATATCAAATAATCTTACTATCATGATTTGTTATCTTTTATCCACATCATTAATGACATTACTTCATCTTTTAAATATGGTAGTTCATAAATTTTAATTGTATCTAATACTGGCTCACCTTCAACATGTTCGTTAATTGGATATCCAAATTTATCTTCTCCCACTTGTTTAAACTTAACATGTTGAATTGTCATTTTACCTATTTTAAGTTTAGGATTATGTTTTTTTATAATATACATATATATACTTAATTGTAAATTATAATGATTAAGATTACAATCATCTAAATGACTTATTGGATTGTACATTTTATTTGTAATACCTTCCCAATTTGTAAAACCTTTTTCTTTTATTTCTTTATTTGTTTTGTAATCATTTATATTTATTACTCCATCTACTACTTCAACAACATCTGCTTGACCACATAATCCAACAGATTTTAAATAAACCAAATGTTCAGGGTATAATCCATTATCTAGTTTTTGTTCTGGTGAAATCTTTATACCTTTGTCATCTATTAATGGTTTAATAATAGGTACTTCTACACCATTACGCTCTATTGTTTTAAAATCAAGCATATCAGCTTCTCTTTGATTATGATAAAAATTACCTAAAGTTATAGCTCTATTTGTTTCTCCATCCCATGCAGCAATAATTTCTTTTGGTGTCATACCATACCATTTAGATCTTTTATTCTTAGATGATTTTTTAGCTTGAGCATCTCTATCAAATTTAGGTTTAAATTTACCTATAAAAGATGTTACACCTGTCCATTGAATATTGTCATTATCTATACTTTCATATATGTGACCTTCTTCTTGAAATTTTATTGCCATAATATTATGATATTGTAGTATACCACAATTGATTTTCTTTGCAAGTGTATACTGTTGTTACTTCATTGTTTATATAATAATTAATCTGTACCATTGTTTTCTATTTGATTATTAATTAATTCTTCTTCTTCTTCAGAAGTTACTGCATCCCAAAACCCTTTGGGGCATTCAGATGCTAATGATCTTACTTTAAATCCTAAACTACATCCACATTCTGAGCAACATGGCTGAGTACCTGGAGCCAAACAATCATTTCCTTTTGCATCAAATAATGAACAATTAATACATATTTGATATCTATCTGTTGCTAATGCCTCTACATGTTCTTTTTTAAATAGTGAATTTGCTATTCCATCAGCAATTTTATCTGCATTAGTAAATATATCTAAATATTTTTTCCATTTACTTTTCACTCTTAAAATTTTTTTTATTTAATATGTCTTGTTCCATTTGTTTTAATGCTAATTCCATTTGCTGCACATTTTTATTTATATCTTGACTTTTTGCAAATCCAACATATGTTCTTTTAGCTAAGTTACCTAATATACTTTTATTTTTTTTAATTGCTTTTTCAAGTTTATTTTTTCTTAAATAAAAAGTTCCTAATCCATCTACGTGTATCCTTGGATAATTTAAATTAGATAGTTTCTTTCTAAGCTTAGCATAATAAAAAGTTATAAATTCATCTACAACTGTGTTATGTACACCTACTTCATCAGCAATGCCTTTTTTTATTTCTTTATGACTCTTCGGATTCACTACCTAATATTTTATAATCAAGCAAAACTAACCCCTCTGTTTGAACACTAATGTTTTTTTGAAGAGCTATTGTTTTTTTGTTATTTCCTTTCTTACTAAGTAAATTTTTTCTTTCAGCTTTTGTTATTGCGTTTCTAGCAGATTGTGGACTTTTAAATACTCCATCTTTAACAAGCTTTAAACAAAATTTAGTCAATTCTATATCTTTATTTTTTGATAGATCAGCTAAAAACTTTAAATCAGAATTACTAATAAGTATATCATTAAAAAAACAATATGTCATAATTTGATACTGAATACTTATATCAATATCAACTTTCATTTTTAAATCAACTTTATTAACTATTGCCATATCACAAACTTAATATCATATCAACTAAATCAGGGTGTGGATAACAATCCGTTTTATCTTTCCTAACATTTGTATGTGTTAATAATCCTTTTACACTACCTAAATATGCATCTTTTTGAAATCCAAATCCTTTGTTTGGTCCATGTTTTTGTATGAACTGTTTTAATCCTAATCTAATATCAATTTGATCTCTTTCACCTATATACTTTATCCATTTCTCGGTTGCTTTTATTTGAGCATCTGAGTAACTATGAAACTTATTATATCCATTAAAAGGTTCATCTAATAAAGTAACTTGATTTTCTTGACATAATGAATTTACATATGTTCTGTTATCATGAGTTAAATATCCCATAGAACAAATTTCTATACCAACTGAATGACGGTTCATCCAACCTGATCCTGTTTTACCTAAATGCCAACCTTGTGCACCGGTAGGAAAAGCTTGAACTAATGTACCATCATGCTCATTGTTTCCATTTCTATGATCAATACCACCTAATACAAATTCAGTAGCTATACGCCCACGTGAATCTCTACCCCACATATCTATACATGCATGTGGATTAGCATGACCAGCAGTATGATGTAAAAAAATGTATTCATTAACTACAGGTCCATTAATATATTCTCCTTTAGGTAAATAATGTTTATGAATTGTTTGATCAAAATTAGTTTTGTAGTATTGACCTTGTAAATCAGTATCTTCATCAATTTCTTCAGGTCTAGTTAGCTGTAAATTCATCAATAATGCCCACATATCATTATCTACTATACCTGTAACAGGTAAGTTATGTGTAAGTTGAAATCTATCTACATATTTTTCAGTATTAGGGCCAAAGATACCATCAGCTTTTATCCCTAATTTGTTTTGAAGTACAACTACGTTAGGACCAGATGATCCCACTTTTAACATCTTCATACTATGAAGGGTTCATTGCATTATCCATAGCAGCTTTAAATTCATCTGCTTCAGGAGTTGATGGTTGTCCTCCTTCTTTTTGTGCAGCATACTGTTGTGCCATGTACATTTGAGCTTGCATACGTTCTGCTCTAGCTTTTTCAATTGCAGACAATAACATCTCATAATCAGCTTGCACTTCTAGATGAGGTATGTTGTCTTTGTAAAATTCTGTAATTTCTGCCCTACGTGTAGCTAGTTCTTCTTTACTTAGCTGAGGATTTTTATCAGATAAATCTGAATTGGTTTTTGTATTAGCCATTTTTATAAATTTAAGTTAATAATAACAAATATATATAAAAAATGTTTAAATTAAAAAAGTTTATGATAATTTATTGCGTTCAAGCAAAACAATTAAATCTTTGACATCTGATATATTAGTAAATTGTATATCTCCTTCTAGTATTTCTACTATCCATGATTCTTCTTGCAAATTATCATGACTATTAGAGATTAATTCTATTTTACCAACTTTATATGCATAAAAATAAAATGGTGTATCACCTGATTTTTCTTCAGATACATATACTTTTTCAAACCCTAATTTTTTTATACTAGATTCCGTCATTATTTCTACCATTTAACTTTATCTGCCCAATATGCAGCTGACATCTTACCTTTCTTAATATTTCTTCCATGTCTAGCTTTAAAAGATTTACGTTTTGCTTTCATTCTAGCTGATTCTCCTGCTTTAGGTTTACCTGCTGTGCTAGCTCCTTGTTCACCAAAACGTATTGTTTTTACTTTATCTCCCACTTTAGCTACAACCACATGTGACTTTTTTGGATGTGATGGTGTACGTTTAGGTTTATTATAACCTGATACTCCTGCTTTTGCTAATCGGCTATCTTTTTTCTTTGCCATGTTTTTATCTTATGAATCAGTACATAGATCATCACAACCTATACCATCTAATATTGTTTTTATTTCTGCATATGTTTGAGTAACAATAATTGGTAATAAACCAACACCAACATATACATATCTTAAATTTAAATATACACCTGTAGATAGATCAAAATATTCTGAAATACCCTGAATTTGTGTTGCATCTATATATAAAGATTGTGTTGTTATTTTTGGAGCAATAGGTTTTCCATATATATCTGTTTGTATCTGACCAGCTAAATCCGTAGCGGGTTGTACTGTTGCCTGAGTTAATGTTACAAATTGTTTTTGATATATTGGTATTCTTGCCATAATTAATGTACTATTTTTAAAAAGTCATCCGTTCTATAAACTTCTCCTGTTGTTAAACCTGCAGTTATAGCAGCATTATTGTCTGCATGTACAGGGACACCTGATATTTTTAATTTAGCAATATTAACATTTGAAGCATTAATATTTAAAAGATCTGCAGTACCACTATCTAAATCTCCTACTGTAAAAACTCTGTTATTATTTACGTCAAATATTGAAATTCTATGGTCACCGTAGTCAGATTGCATATAACCTGAACCTGATACTGGATCATTAAATTTAAAATCACCTGAAACGTTTAATTTATAAGAACTAGATAAATCAGAACCAATAACAACGTTTCCCTTTAAATAAGTACCTACTATAGAATCATTACCTAATGTTACAGTATTAGAGCCAAAACCAGTGGCAGCATATCCTATTACAATTTGATTTTCAGTAGCTATAGAACTCCCTCCTGATGCTGGTCCAGGTTGAGACAGTGATCCTATATAAATAGATTCTCTGTTATCACCTCCATTAGTTCCTCCTGGTCTATTATAACCTGCAGCATATCCTATTGCAGTATTATTATCACCTTGTATTAATGATAAAGCATATTGTCCAATTGCTGTATTTCTATCAGCATCTGTTGGATGATCTAATGCATATGGACCTATAGCAATATTACTTATTCCAGATGTATTATCTTTTAAAGCATCCCTACCTAAAGCCATATTAGAAAAATGTGCGCCACCACCAAATCCTAGTGTCATATATATAGGATTAGCACTAGTGTCTAAAGTAAATATACCTATATCTCCATTAACTTGAAGTTTAGTTGTTAAGGCTGTTGGAATTACTATACCTGCTTTATCAATTATTACTTCACTTCCTGTATCGTTTACAACAGAATTTTCTATACCAGTACCACCCGTTGACCATTTAGTCAAAGTGTTAGCTGTTCCGGTTCCAGTTACTGTACCACCACCGTCTGTTGTTTCAATTACATTACCTGATGAATCTACAGCTAATGTATAGGCTACCGTACCAGTATAAGTTCCGGATCCATAATCTACAAACTTTATTGACTTGTGTAAATCAATTTCTTCTGA
>Ga0209337_1002425_pt1 | contig 13488 bp, 6 predicted proteins | sample LinPmetageLP53_FD_184044 | JGI IMG/M metagenome (GOLD analysis project Ga0209337, IMG submission 184044) | Marine viral communities from the Pacific Ocean - LP-53 (SPAdes) (version 2) | ecosystem: Environmental > Aquatic > Marine > Oceanic | place: Pacific Ocean | collected 2010-02-08
ACGTAGGGGCTTGTGCCGATAGATACCAGTCTATTGAACGTAGGCTTTACAGAATTGAAGCCATAATGATTGGGGCAAGTGTGTCCATAATAGGATTGTTAATTAAAATAATTATAGGTTAGAGAGAAAGATATGCCAAAGAAACCATTGACAAAAAAAGAAAAGCAAATGAGAACAGGTGCTGTAAGTAGGCAAAACATGTTTCTTGGTGGTATGACTCAATCCCAGATAGGGGATATGGTTAAACAGTATCAAGCTAGTAATCCTTCTACTCCTCCTACTAAAGTAGCTCCTGCAACTACATTAACTGCAGGTAATACAGCAGGTAATACAGCAGCTAATACAAATTTAGGAAATATAAATCTTTCAGCGTTAGGTGGGAGTGGGTTAGGAGTTCCAGACCTTTCTTTTTTAAATACAGGAGCAACTAGTGGTACAGCAACAGCAGATGCAGCAGCCAAAGCAACAGCAGATGCAGCAGATAAAGCCGTAGCAGATAAAGCCGCAGCAGATAAAGCCGTAGCAGATAAAGCCGCAGCAGATAAAGCCGCAGCAGATAAAGCCGTAGCAGATAAAGTCGGTGTAACACCAGTTGATGGTAGTGCTGTAACACCAGTTGATGGTAGTGCTATACTAAATACTCTAGGAGCAGGTTCGTCTGGTACAGACATTCTTGGTAAATTTGCAAACTCAGGATTAAATGATGAACAAATATATGATTTGTTATACACAAGTGTACAAAATAATCCAAACTCTCCTTTTGCTGCAGGTGCACAAAGTCTTTTAAGTACTATGAAATTTAACTCTGAAACAGGTAAAAACGAATTTTTTCAAACTACAGATAATAATAATCAAAAAACTGGTAGTGCTGATAAACCAAACACAAGCCCCCAGTGGGTAGAAATAAACAGAGTAGATAATGGTGATGGAACTGATACAGTATCTTTTCAAGACCAAAATGCTAACTCTCCTTCGTATAATAAAATAATAACTCAAATACGTAAAAGAGGAGATGGAGGAGATAGTGATGGTTCTTCAAATGGCGGAACAGGAACAGGTACTGGAACAGGTACTGGGGGTGTTCTAGAACAAAGATATGGCGATGTCATTAATCAAATGGATAAACTAGCAGGACTTACTCCAGGTGGTACTGAATTACCTACTGGGGGTAAATATGATCCTGTTACTGGTAAAATATTAGAAGGAGAGCTATTACCTAGCGAAGGCACACAACTTAAAGGAAGCCCTACAGCCGCCACTACAACAGCAGCTAGTACTGATCTGCAAGCTCAAGTTCCTACTGAAGCTACTACTAGTACAGTAGACTCTCTAGTAGCTTCCGAACAAAAAGTAAATGCACTAGCCCTTACAGCACAAGCAACAAATGCTCTCAGTCAAGAGGCCGTAGGCGAAGAAGATACAGTAAGTGCAAATGCTACTATAACTGATGAAAAATTAAAAGCAATAAAACCAGACCCTGAAAGTATAGAAGTAATAAAATCAGAAGGGGCATTAGCCAAAGAAGTAGCTAAAGTAGATAGAAGAGATACTCCTACTGTAGGTTTAGACACTGCAGAGTTTAATGAAAGCATAGAAGCTGCTAAAAGGTCAATGGAAGTAGGTGATACTATACCTGTAATAGACCCTAGAATTGCTCAACAGGCAGAAAAAGAAGTACAGTACGAAAAAACGCAAGAAGCTACTATGCAGTTAGCACAGTTTAGTGATGATCCAGAGACTAGTGCTTTTGCTACAGCCCAACAACAAGCAATATCTGAAGTACCTGTAGAGGCTACTGTTCAAGGACAACTAACAAACATTATGGCACAGTTTGCAGATGGTAAAATTCCTGCCTACGCTGCAGGAGCAATAAATAATGCTAATGCCCAAATGGCTGCTAGAGGTTTATCTGCAAGCTCTATGGCAGGGGCTGCAATTATGCAAGCTGCAATGGAATCTTCTATTCCAATAGCTGCACAAGATGCACAAGTGTTTAAAGAAATAAATTTAACAAACTTAAATAATAAACAACAAGTAGCTTTAGCTAATGCTGCAAACTCTATGAATATTGGTTTAGCTAATTTAAGTGCTAGTCAACAAACAAATTTACAAAACTCTACTAATGGTTTTAAATTACAATCTCAAAGTCTTTCTAATCTACAACAAGTAGCTGTAGCTAATGCGCAGTTAAGGTCTTCTTTAAAAGAAAGAGAGTTAAGTTTTGACCAACAAAAAGCGGTAGCTAATGCTGCTAGATATTCTGAAATACAAAATGTAAATCTTAGCAATGAGCAGCAAGGAATTATGCAAGATTCCATAAATAATATGCAAGTTACTATGGGTAACCTTTCTAATAAACAACAAAGAAATTTAGCCCAGGCCCAAATAGATTCTGCATTAGTGGGTCAAGAGTTAACAGGTGATCAACAAAGATCTGTACTAAATGCTGCTAGGGTAGCTGAAGTAAATAATATAGAATTTACAGAACAACAACAACGTAATTTAAACAATGCTAAAATTATGGAAAACATGACTTTAACTAATTTAGACGCAGATATGAAAGCTGCACTTACAAATGCTGCTACCTACGCAAACATGGATATAACTAATCTTAATAATAGGCAACAGGCTGAAGTACTAAATGCTCAATCTTTTTTACAGTTAGATATGGCTAACCTTACTAATAAGCAACAAGGTGAAGTACTACAATACCAAGCTAAAACACAAGCTTTATTTTCTGATGCTGCTTCAGATAACGCTAGAAAACAATTTAATGCTCAATCTGAAAATCAAATGGAACAATTTTTTAGTCAGCTAGGTGCTACTGTTAGAAACCAAAATGTAAATAGAATAGCAGCTATGAGGCAATTTAATACAAACGAAACTAACGCTCAAGCTAGATTTAATACTTCTCTTACCGACACTAGAGAAAAATTTAATTCTACAATGACTTCTCAGATTAATCAGTCTAATGCAAAGTGGAGAAGAGATTTAAACACAATGAATACTGCTAGTGCTAATGAAGCTAATAGAATTAATGCACTAAACACATTAAGTGTAAATCAAAATTCATTAAATAAAATATGGCAAGGTTATAGGGATGAGGCTAACTGGTTAAATTCTAAAAGTATGTCAAGAGATCAATACATGCACGAAATAGCTAAAATAGGTTTAGCAGGAGATGTAGATGAAAGATTGTTTAATCATCAAAATAAAACAGAAATAAAAAACAAATTTGGTAGTACAATATGGAACTGGTTAAAAGGATTATAAAATGACAAAGTTAAGAGACACAATAAAAGCAATCGTAACACCAATTAAAGAAGGTTTAGAATATGTAGGCGAAAATATAATTAAACCTGTAGTTACTTTAGGGGGTACATTTACGATAGAAGAAAGTGCAACTTTAGCCTCTTTTATAGCGCAGGTTCCTGGCTATGATAAAATGAGTGAAAGAGATCAACAAACTTATACAGATGCTTGGCATCAATCTAACGCTTTAGCTTTAGCAAAACAATCAAGCAATAACAGTTTTTTAAATATTGGTGAAAATAGATCAAAGTCTCTTTTAAGTATGGGTAGCGCAGAAAGACGTTATGATACGTATAATAATTCAGGTGACGGAAGTAGTTCAAGCTCTTCTGTACAAAATATGATAAGGGATGCTGTAGGATCTAATCTTTCAATTAATGATTTTAGTCAGGCAAATGAATTGAATGCTTTTGCTGAAGCTTTTACAGTTGATCCAGATTTAGGTAAGGGAGACTACTCTACACCTAATATTGAAATAGGAGATGAATAATGCAGGTAACCGAAGAAACAATTAACATGCCTCCAGGCGGAGAACAGTCACCTACAAATCAGTTAGACCCTATGGATGCGCCTGTACCTGGGCAATCCTTAACATCTGACCCACAAAACATGCCTTATGAAGGTCCTCCACAAACTGCGGATCCTGAAGAAGCTATTCAAGAAATTATAGGAATATTGCAAGAACCTGCTACTCAAAAAGATATTGTATCTGTATTAGCTGCAGGTTTTCCAGTAGAGGCTATGGTACATAGTTTTGCTTTAGCAGGGGTAGCCGAAGGTAAGTTTAGTGCAGACGTAGCAGAATTAATAAAACCTGTGTTAGCATTGTACATTATAAAAATGGGTTTAGAAGCAAATGTACCTGTAACTCCTTTTACAGATAAAGTTCTATCTGAAGAAGAGCAGGATATGCAAAGAGATGAAGATACTCTAGCAAACATGGAAGAAGTAGCACCAGAAAGAGCAGCACATGTTAAAGGAGAAATGTTTAGAAAAGATTTTGAAGAATTAGGAAACGAACAAAAAAGTAAATTAGATGCTAGAGAACAGATAAGAATGAAAGAAAACGAAATGTCTGCAGTAGAGTCCGATGGAAGTTTCTTAGAGTTAGGAGGACAGTAATATGGCTATTTCAATATTAGGTGGGTTTTTAGACGGTTATAATGAAGATAAAAAATTAGAAAAAAGCGTTAATGCAAACGCTCTTGCTTTAGGTCAAAAAGGTGTATTAGACAGAAAGGCTGCAGAAGCTAAACGAGAATATGAAGCAGGAGAGTTCGATAGAAGAGAAATAGTAAAAGCAGGTTTAAAACCAACAAAATCTTTTAACGTAGACTTTGACGATGGCACAAGTATAAGTTTTCCCACTAGAGAAAACTTTGGCAACGATACAAAATTATCTGTAGGTTTAGTTGATAATGTTTTATTTCAGCTAGACACCCAAAAAAAAATAGATGCTTTTGCTCTTGCTGCTGAATCTAAAGGAGGGTATGGCTCTAGTGTAATTCCCTATATAAAAGGCTATAGATTAAACGCCTCTCAAAAATGGGGTCCTGACAATACAGGAGAACCTATAGGGGTAAACGTTAATGTTGGGGGTAATGTTTATGGTGAAAAGCAAGATCAGAAACATCCTAATGGTGATTTTTTTAATCAAGTAAAAACAAAAATCGCAGGATATAATGAAAACGACATAAAAGATACTGGTGTAAAAATGTTACGTGTTATCCCAACTACAGACGGTGTATATAATATTGAAAGACTTAATGAAAATATAACTGGAGATATAACGCCAGATAATACATTCTTGTACACAAACAGTCAATTACTACATCCAAATTCTCCTAATAAAAGTGTAGAAGATGTAAATGGTGTGCATATTCTTGATAATAAAATAGGTGTACTTACCCCAGAACTTCTTACAGCATCAATAAACGACATGTTTACTAGAAATACAGCAAACCCTAACGACTTGTCTGCTATCTATAGAGATTGGGATAACTTCTTTTTTACTCCTGCCGTACAAGATAACCCTGGAACTAAAGAAAACGAAGGTCAAGGATTAGAGTTAGAAGTATTTGTTATGGGAGAAGATGGTAAAGGTAGGTATGAAAAAAGATATATAGACACAGGATGGAATCAAAAAGATTGGAGTAAAAATATATATGCAGCTATGAATGTTAATACTTTTAGAGGTGGTAGATTTAATATAATTGATGACGAGGAGTATAACACTGATAAAACTAATATATTTAACGATCTAACTGCTATAGCAGAAGCTCAAGATGGGGCAGAAAATAGTATATTTTTAGCTCTGGATATATTTAATGGTATATCTGTAGATGGCATTGATCCTGCATCTCTTGCAGGTAATACTGTTAAATTTTTTAATGATGTTTTTGTACAAAAAAATTCTCAAGTCGCACAGTTTTTTAGAGGCTTTGATGCTCTTATTAGTGGTACTTTAGATGAAACCTGGAATGGTTTAGACAAGTCTAGAAAAGACGAAATTAGAGCTGCAAACCAAGGTATATCTAATTACATAAATATGGGTGCTGAAGAAAGAGATAAATTTTTTAGTGACACTGCAGAGGCTGTAGTATTACTAGAACAAATATTTACTCTTTTAGCTTACAACGTAGCTCTTACTACGCAAGGTGGTACTAGCTTATCTGCTAGAGTGTCTAATGAAGATTATGATAATTCTAAAGCTGCTGTAGTTGGTGGAGGTTTTGATAGCCAAGAAAATAGAATGTTAGGTCTTATGCAGTATTATCAAGGTACTATTTCTAAATCTATGTCTTTTCATATGTTAAACAATGAACAAGGGTATAATATACAACCTAAAAGAGGAAGATTAAGAAATGGTATCATACCTTTAATTTTAAAGAGGGAGTCTTTTGACTCTGGGTTTGAGCAAGCAGGCAGTTACAAGTCACCCTATAGTGCAATAAACTACTTAATAACAAGGCCTAATGGCGAAGAAAAAAGTAGGACATGGGCAAGGGCAGTTAAACGTGCTTACGTAAACAAAACAAACAGACTGTATGATGGAGATTTTGACCCTAACGCAACTATAAACGCATTAACTCCATAATTAATAAAAGGAAATTTTATGTCAGCATACTACAACAAATCATCTAGAACTATATTTGAACAAGCAATAAATTCAGAATTAGACAACATTGCTTTTGACGATGAAGTAATGATCCCCCCTACCCAAACAAAAGATTTAGATTTATTTTATAATGATAATGATTATAACATAGTAAACAATGCGTTTTTAAATAAAAATGTAAACCCTTTTGTTACAAATTATAAAACTTGGCAAGGTCTAGGTGATGCTGCTGCACAAACAGAAGACGATGATGAACAAGGAAGAATAGCTTTTAAGCAATATGATTACGATGGTATTTATGATAAACTAGATAAAGATTATAGATACAGTATTGATCAAGCAAGAGTCAGCATGAACAATGTAGATTTAGATGAAGAAGATAGAGCCTGGTGGACAAAAAGACATAAATATATATCTGAAAAATATAACTCTGATAAAAGAGAAAACTTACTTTATGGAATCACATCTATTTTAGGTCAAACTGATGATGTACTTACCGATACTATAAAATATGCTACAGAGTTTGTTCCTAACTTTGGAATATTTGCTACAGATTTAGCATTAGGAATAGGTCCTAGACTTGTAAATCACCTTTTAGTTAATACTTTAGAAAACGCTGTAACCTCTCAATTTTTTCCTGCAGAGTATGCAGAACAAACTAGAATAAATAAGCTCCCTCAAATGGATAGAAAATTTGAATTAGACTTACCTTTTACAGATGCAACTATACCTTCTTTAGCAGGTTTTGATGGAAGCCTTAATGACTTCCTAGGAAAAAACTGGACTCAAATACATGAATCTATATCTGGCTCTGCATTAAAAGCTGTAGAACAAACATACACAAGTCGCTTAATGGCTAATGGTAATTTTAGAAGAGGTGCAGAAACAGTTAGAGATTTCTTTGGTATTGGTAAAAGTATTAAACAAGCTAAAAAAACATACGGAAAATACATAGCAGACAACCCAGAAGTTTTATCTAAGTTTGAAAAGATATGGAATAAATCATTTAAAGATCAAATAAGAGAGCTTGGCAAAATTAAAGGTACATTAAAATATTTTAAAGGAAAAAATGCTAAAAATAATATGGAATTTGCTTCAGACACTCTTAGAGGACAACAACTAAGAAGACAATTTGATATGTCTAACACAACACTAGCTTGGGTTTTTGGAATTGAGCAAGGGTTATTTGAAGGTAAATATAGTTCTATGAAAGTACCTACAAAATGGATTCCTGGATTTGAATTTGATGTTCCCCTTGGATTTATAGCAGCTCCTATTGTTGCAGGAGCAGGGGGTTGGGCTGTTAGTAATACTGTAGGTAGAATACCTGCCTTTCATGCTCAACAACAATTAAATGCAATAGCAAGAGGTCAAGTGCTTGGTACTAGACAGGGTTTTGGTCTTAATCCTTTTAGAGAAAAAATGACTATACAAGAAGCTTCTACTAAATTTTTGTTAAAATCAAACAGAGTAACTCCAGAACAAATAAACTCGATAGATAAAGGCATTAATAAATTTAACATGGAAAATGCACAACTATTTGGAGAAAAAGGTCCTGTAATAATAGACCAAGCAAGACGTATGCAACTTGGACCAGAAGATTATTTATATAATGAATGGGTGTCTGGTAGGCTTACAGATAAAAGAAGAGTAGAAGCTACTTACAAAGACCCTATAGATAGACAAGCAATTAATTCTTTTAATAACAAAATGGATTTGTTAAACCTAGATTCTAAGACAGCACAAGCAAATCAAGAAATGTTTATGTTGTATGATGAGATGTCTCAGAAAGGCAGTCCTTTAGCTCAATCGGCTATAGAATGGACTAAAACTTCAATACAAACACAAGATAGAATTATGTCTGCCTTTGTAAATAATAAAGGAGAAATACAACCAAGGTATAAGGGAATAGTAGAGCCCTCTAATGTTACTGGTATGTACGCTTACTTTGATAAACATACAAATTTAATTGCGGCTTCAGGTTATAGAAGATTAATAACAGAGGCAGGAGATTTAGGTCCTCTTGGAAGTAGAATAGATACTATATTATATAATGATTTAGAAATGATGTCTGTTATGGAAGAGCAAGCACTAGTGACTACTAATAATGCACTTGTAACTATAGTAAATTCTTTAGGTAGAAATCTAAATGATATGCCAAAACAAGACCCTTTAAGAATATTTTTAGATGGTGCACAAGAAGCTATAGCAACACAACAAAAATCTTTTACAGAATATAAAGAAACTTTAGCTACTGCAGGTGCTCAATTAAAAGCTATTCAACAAGGAGCTGAAAATAATTTAAATTTATCTACTATATCTGTTAAACTAGGTGAGTCTGGATTTGATAAACCCAGAAGCTTAATAGCTTACGAAGAAAACTTTTCATCTCTTACTAAGGAAACTGGTGGTACTACAGAAGGCAATATACAAGCAGGCAATAATGCTAGAGGTATTGCAGACTCTAGGTATGATGAAATTTTTGGTGAGAATGGTATTATTTCAAGAGCCTATGATGTAGTTAGAAAAACAGAAACTGTTGAACAAGCTCCTAAAATAGATTTTATACCCACGGACTCAACTGAAGTGTTTCAAGATGCAGTAGGACCAGTAACAGGAAACACTTATGTTATTTTTGGTTCGGCACCGATGTTTCAAATAGGTAGATATGGAGGAGATGCAGGTTTTGTAAAAGATACAACAAAATTTCCTGATGATTTTGCTACATTTAATGAAGCTGTTGCAGAAGTGCAGGCTGTTGAAAATATACAATTTAGAAAAAGTAATCCATCACAAGTTATAACTGAAGATAAAAATTTAAGAGAAACTTTAAATAAATACGAAATAGCATCAGGTGTTATTTTAAGAGAAAACGGTGAGATAACATTAGATGGTGCTACAGGTGAAGGTAGAAAAATAAAAGACTCATTAATAAGAGGATTAAAAGAAGCAGGAATATTTCAAAAAAACCAAGGTGCAAATGATCCTACATATATTCCTAACTCTGTTACTGTAGAGGATTTAGTATTAGCTAGAAGTATTATAAAAAATAAAGTATCTAATTTAGGTAAAGTTGAGGCTAAAGGTTCAGGTTTAGATGCAACATTAACTGATATGACTAATGTATTAAATCAACTTCCTGGTTACCAAAAAGCAAACGAAACATTTAAAGCATACGCTGATGTTTGGTTTAATGACTTTGGAGCTGAGTTAAGAGCAAAACAACCTGGTGGTAAATTTGTATTAGCTGACTTTAATGTAATAGAAGAATTTATTAAATTTGGTATAAAGAGTCCTGAAGAAGCTGCTAAAAATGCCTTTATGTATTTCGGTCCTTCATATAAAAAGATAGTAGCAGAAGGTTTTGCTTACGCTTTAGATAACAATAGATTTAATAGTACTGAACTACAACAATTACCTGTTCTTTTAAAAACTATGTTTAATTCTAATTTTAAAATAAGTTCTCAAGGAGAAATAATTACCGATAGAATAGGTAAAGACGTAGAAAAAATTAGTGGTCTTGGAGGTCAGGTAGATCAACTCGTAAGTGACAGCCAACTAGTAAGGATAGAGTTAAATCTTGATTCTACTAATAAACAAGCAAAAGCAGTAAAAGACATGGAAGATTCTATTAATTCTCAACTTAATTTAGATAAAGTTATGTTTGCTTTAACTGGTGGTGAAGAAAGAATAGTTCCTTTTATAAAAGACTTTGCAGGAAAAAGTATAGATGCTATGGATGTAACTGCTAATGCAATAGTTGAAAACTCTGGTTTAGATATAGCAGAAGTAAAACAAGGTTTACTTACAGGTCTTAGAGAAACTCTTATGAACGATTTAGTATTTGGTTCAGAGATAGCTATGGTACCTGCAGAAAAAACTAAATCAGGTGTAGCTGAACTTCTTAAAACTCCTAAAGAAGGTATTGCAACAATAAATGACAAAAGTGTTCCTACCCCTAAAGAAATTTCAGAAAGATTTGGTTTTGAGTTTGGTAAAGTAGATGTAGGAAGAAGAGGTTTTGGTGTACCTCAAAGATATGGGGGAAAAGGATTATGGAACAAAAAAGGTTTTGTAACTTTTCAAGATGAGCCTATTTTAGACCAATTAAATAACAAAGAACTAGAATGGACAGATGTAGTAAAAGGTTGGACTTCAACTTTAGATAAATCTTTAATAGAAAATGCAAGTTTGATAGAGTTCTTAACTACAGGAGAAGGAGCTGTATCTTATTTAAAGGATGATATTGGAGTTCTTGGAGATTTATCTTCTACTCAAAAAAATATTTTAGATGAGAATACACGTCTAGGATCAACCCCTTCAAGAAGACCTGTAAACATACCTAGAAAATGGACTTCAGCACAAATCACTGGTTGGTTAAATACCTATATGAAACGTATTACAAGTAGAAGTTACGCATTAGGGTATGCAAGTTTCCAAGCAATTAAAATGAGAAATGCTCGTTTTCAAGTAAAGATGTTAACTGATCCTGCTATAAAAGAATCTATGGAATCATTATTTAGGGGAGAACCTATAGGTCAACTTGAGCCTGGTATGGCAAATAAACTTAGAGGTGCTTTAATTTATTTACTACCTAACACAAGTGAGCTGTACCCAGAAGAAACAGACCCAGAACAAATTAAAAAGTATAAAGAGCAAAGTGATAAAGTTATACAAGAAATGTTAAGAGAAATAGGTCTGGCAGCAAAAGAAAGAAGAATTGATCGAGGAAATGCAACTGAAGATCAAATGAAAAGTTTAAATTTAAATTAACTAAATTACAATAGGAGATTGTTGTGATTAAAAACCTACGAGAATTTGCTATTATAGGAGTAGCAGTAATATCTGTTAGCAGCTTACTACTAGCGGAAGACAGTAACATAACAAACACTACTACTAGTACTAGTACGGTAACTTCAAACAACACTAATAATAATACTAACAACAACACAGTGAACAGCACTAGTTCTGCTACCAATACAAATAACAATACCAATGTAAACAACACTACTATTAGTCAAACTACAAATGCCACAAACACTAACACCAACAATAACACCATTAATAGTACTTCTAACGTTACTTCAGCTATTACCCAAACTCAAAACGTAACAAACAACAGCACAGTTGCTAGTACTTCTGTAGGTACAAACACAAATGTAAATACTAATAGCAACACTAACAACTCAAACAATACAAATACCAACAACTCTACTAGCACTTCTTCTGTATCTACAGATAGTGTAAACCAAAATACAAACCAAAACACAAACGTAAACACTAATCAGAATAATAGTAACAGTGTATCTCGTAATGATTCTACTCAAAAGGTAACACAGAGAGTTAAATCTCCACCGCCCAGTGCCATAGCCCCTTCAATTATGTCATATTCTCAAGACTTATGTACCACAGGTGCTAGTTCTGCAGTACAAACTCAGTTCTTTGGAGTATCTACAGGTAGAAGTGTACGAGATGAAAACTGCGAAACCTTAAAACTCAGCAAAGGTCTTTACGATATGGGCATGAAAGTAGCAGCAGTTGCTTTGTTATGTGGTGAAAGCACAGGCAAAGTGCACAGAGCTATGAAAATGGCAGGAACTCCTTGCCCTTACAATGGCCTGATAGGTACAGAAGCTCAGGTAGCTTGGAACGAAAACCAAGAAGACAGACCAGACTGGGATCAGATAAAGAAAAAACAAGCCTCTCAAGAATTTAAAGCCTACACCAAACCTCAGTTCTGTAAAAAATATTCTACGCATAAGATATGTACAAACTCTTAACTTTAATCTTCCTGCTTGGCAGTACCACATATGCTAATGTACCTACGTTTACTGTAGGCACTGACCCCCTTCTAAATATACAAAACACTGGTACTGCCTTAAACCTTCAAGACGATCAGATGTCTGGGATGAAAGATTTGGGTTTTAGCTTTACCCATTATGGTAATGATTACACTCAAGCAAACATAGCTATGAATGGTTTCCTTACATTTAATCCTAACTTCTCTATTAACAATTATAGAAACTACATGTCAGAAACTCTACCTGCAACAGGTTTTAATTTCTCAATCATGCCTTTATGGACTGATTTAATTAACAACGGAACTAACAATCCTTACATACAAACCTTTGGTAATACTGCAGATACAGACCAATACTTTGTGGTGGGTTGGTACAATGCACAGGAATACAGCAGGTCAGGAAACTTAAACTCTTTTGAGGCTATCCTGTACGAGACAAGTAATGTTATAGAGTTTAGGTATGATAAGATTGATATATCAAATCACAATATTACTATAGGCTTGCAAGGAAACAATGAAGCTGCAACTTACTTACGCTACCAAGATACTAATTCTACAAGCTACATATTAGCTGACGATTGGTCTATTAGTACAGCAATAGATGAATCTTTTACTAACCTATCTTCGGAGTGTCTAATTGATTCTGCCTTCAGTGAACTCTGTAATGTTTACGATTTAAGTTTTGATGTAGAAAATGAAGAAGAATATTACCTACAAGGCTCAGGTGTTTCTGATGCTATGTTGTTAGGGTATGATAATGAGGATGATTTTTATGGTTTTAATGATGAAGAAACTTATACAGGAGCACTTACTATTTCTACGAATGTTGATGGTGGGGATGATACTAGTGTTTTCTACTATGACTTTAGTGGGTCTGGTGATACTCAACATGATAGCAGGGTTATAACTGAAGATGAAAACAGTTTCAATATTAGCGATATATTTAATAGTGGGAGTGATACTCTGGGCAATTATGAAGAAAGATCATTAACTGATATAGAGATAGATATAGACATAGTATCAACACTAAATACTTTACCAGATATAAGATTAACAGAAGAAGAGTTTGTAGAGTTTGCACAACATATGGATGAACACTTTGACTATGAAGATGAAATGGATAGAGAGCAGTGGGATGAGCAGTTTGAAGATTTTGAAGAACAAGAAGAGAGAGAAGAAGAAAGGGTAGAAGCAGCCGAAGAGATTGAAGAGAGGGAACAACTTGGAGAAACGGAAGAAGAGTTTGAAGAAGAATATG
>Ga0209337_1002427_pt1 | contig 13470 bp, 20 predicted proteins | sample LinPmetageLP53_FD_184044 | JGI IMG/M metagenome (GOLD analysis project Ga0209337, IMG submission 184044) | Marine viral communities from the Pacific Ocean - LP-53 (SPAdes) (version 2) | ecosystem: Environmental > Aquatic > Marine > Oceanic | place: Pacific Ocean | collected 2010-02-08
AACATGCAAATTAAGTGTAGTACAGCCGCAATCGTGACACTGGAAATCGAGCCCTGCTTCTAGGGAGATTGAATGGAAGAGATAACGGTAAGTGCCCAAGGCACACGGGTCCGTACACTCAACCAACTTCTCCGGCACGCCAACGTCGATAAAAAGAAATGGCGTGTGTCTAGTTGGAAGTGCAACTCGTGGGAGCAGAGCGTCAAAGGTGGTGAGACTACTATCACGCTTTATCAGGTCAAAGCGTACCTAGAGCGTAAGATAGAGCCCGATCGCCAGCCTGCATATCCACCTAAGTGTATTCCGCGTACTGAGCGACCACCCCGCACCGACGGCATCAAGACTGCCTGCTTTATACCGGATAGCCAGTTGGGCTATGCGTGGAAAAATAAGTACACATACCTAGACCCTATGCACGACCGTAAGGCAATGGACGCAGTGTCTAGGTTTGTACGACATACACGCCCTGACATTGTAGTTCTCTTAGGTGATATGTTAGACCTAGCTCCTTGGAGTACGCGCTTCCCCCGTAAGCCAGAGTATAGGCAGACTACCCAGCCCGCGATTGACGAACTGCATTGGTGGTTAGCTGACTTGCGGGAAGCATCACCTTCTAGTAAAATAGTTTACATGGCTGGAAATCACGAAGCTCGGATAAGCAAGGCGGCAGTAGAGCTATTGCCCGAAGCTACTGATCTATCGCCCGCCCTGTCAGATGACCCAATCCTTAGCCTCAATCACTTACTGCACCTAGACAAACTAGACATAGACTACATTGGACCATACGGTGCCGATTGGTGGTTATGGCCGGAATCAAACTCGCCCATCCGCGTTAACCACGGTACTAAAGTGCGTGGGGGCTCAGGTGGTACAGCTACTGCAATCGCCAAGACTGCACGTTGGTCCGAGGTTTACGGGCACATCCACAAGGTCGAGTTTGTACAGAAAACATACCATGGACCTGACGGTCCTCAGTGCGTAACTGCAATGAGTCCCGGCTGTTTAGTTAGAGTACCGGGTCCAACGCCGGGCGTTTCTCTAACTCCCGATTGGCAACAAGGGCTTGGACTTGCTATACTTGACGAGAGAACTAAAGATGTTCACATGCAGGTACTTCCGATCACTAACGGGCGACTTGTTTACAATAATCAGATCTTTGAAGGGGAAGACCCTTACGAACGCATTGCCTTTGAAACAGGCTGGCGTCAGTTCACAGGAGACTAAAATGGCTAAGAACAAAAAGTTCAATATCTTCAAGCTCGTTGCACGCATTCTCCGCGTTGGACGTAAGATTACAGTTGCGTTGGCGGACGATCAAAAGATCACACCAGACGAGCGTGACGAAATCATCGCACTCTTGCTGTCCGAGGTCACTGCGTACCTCGACGAAGTGATGGGGTAATCTATGTCTTTAGAGTATAAAGGTACAAACCAGTTCACCGGGCTCGACTACCGCTTTTGGCAAGTAGTAGATGCCCTTACTGACAAGGACGAAAAGTACGAAAACTTGTTTGGTACATCGGGCAAGCTATACGCAGTGTTCGCTTTGAACAACACGAGCAGTAATAGTGCTGTAGCCATTAAGTTCTACGATGGAGGTACGGCTACTAACGGAACCGACATTCCTTCGCTTACGTTTGGTATTGCTCAAAACGCAAAAGAAGTCTTTATCTTCCCTGAAGGTATTACGTTCTCTAACGGACTGAGTATGTGTCTATCTAAGTATGCAACAGGCCACGGCACTGCTGCTGGTGCAGACCTAGACGCAACGTTTGAAAAAATCGTTTTGATCTTTAAGTGAGGTAAAGTATGGCTGTAGGTAACGTTACATTAAGAGCACCACTCGGTACTGCCGTATGGTCAGACACAGCAGCGACTAACGCACTCGTAGACGTGAACGGCTCGGCCACTTCTATCTACCATGTCGAGATTGACAACACTGCTAACACGGCAGTTACTTACGTTAAGATGTTTGACTCAGCGGCTTCTGGTGTCACTCTGGCCACTACGGAGCCCGACATTGTTGTCAGTTGTGCGGCGGGCGCTAAGGAATACATGACTATCCCGACGGGCCTTACTACATCTGCTGCCCTTTGCTACATCGCAACGTCTACGCTGTCGAACGCGGCTACCCAAGTAGCGCCTACTACAGCAATCGGGCTTACGATCTCATACAGCTAGTTTAGCCTTAGCGTAAACGTAGCCCCGAGTTGCGTCTCGTTCTCCGTACTCCGGGAACGGTGGCGCGTAAGGCTGTGCTGGACCTACACCACGCCAGACGACTCCGTTGTGGTCAATACCGTTACGCTTCGAGCGGGTGGCTTCTAGGACCAACAGGCGGCCTCCTGACTCACACGCTAGGAAAGAGTGACCTGCTTCCCACTGGCCTTTCCAGACTTGGTACAGATACCAACCGTCACCTTCACCATCAGTAGCAATACCTAATGCTTTAGCCGTGGTGATTGGACCCCACAGGTCTTTACGGTCCCACATCTGCCATTTCTTATAGCGGTCAAAGGTCCAGTCAGCATCAGGGTATAGCTGACACAAGATGCCCCAAGTGAAGGTCGAACAGTCTATTTGCTTAGTACCTGTATCGATCAACTTAGTGGGGACGCCACGAACACAAGACGGCATGTCCGCCTTGTGTCCGTAGCTGTAGCCCTCCCATGAAGGGAGAGCGTGAAGGACTCTCTCGGTTACACTGGTAGTACCTGCCATCCCATCGCCTCTGCTTCGTAATCCTCTGGCATTATGGGGCTCTGAACGTATACCCCAATAGCAGGTATGGTCCTAGCTACCCTCATCATAGACCCTAACGTTTTGGCGTCGTAAGCCCTGTCTGGGAATATGATAACACTCTTGTCCATTGGAAGCACAGTCGCAGCAAAAGCTATAGCCAAAGCCACAGACTCAGCACCTGAAGGTGCAGGACGACGTTGTAGTCCTAGCCTAGCGTCTTTGCCTGTCTTGACGAACCGAGGGTGAGGCATACCTTCAGGCATGTACTGGTTCATCTTCTCTTCAAGGGCTGGCGCAATCTCCAAGTAGAACCTGTGCATCTCACGCTTAATCTGGTCAGTCAAGTCTTTGGCTTGTGCCTCGTGAAGTATAGCCTGTGACCTCTGAGCAACTAACTCTTGGCTCGGTGGGGACATGTACTTCATTGCGATGTCCAGTTCCTTGATCTTGGCCCTGTGGCTGCGTAGAGACTTACCTACCACTTCGTCCATCTTCAACAGGGCTTGGCGGTAGCCGCCGTGCTGTTTGACTTGGGCCTCCCATTGTTGGTGTACAATGGTAAGCGGCATGTTGTTATCGACGTGCTTAAGTAGAAACTTGTACAACGCCACTGAACCGCCATTCATTGCAGTCATAGCCTCGTGTACAGCATTGCGGTAACCTGCTGTTGTACCTCGGTATTCATACTTAGCGAAATCATTGGTCAAGATAGAGGCACGGACAGTACCTCCCTCAGCCATCATAAGGTCAAGGTGCCTCGCTAGTTTTATGTCTTTGCCTGCGGCATCGTAGACTTGGTTGAAGCAGGCTAGCTCTAGAGCGTGGATAACCGCGCTCTTACCGGAACCGTTACGTCCGTGGATAAAAACGTAAGGCGCTTCAAACCTAAACCTTGCTGTCATTCTATTCTTAACATTTGTTACTAGTGTCTTAATCATACTTCCTTCCATGATTGGCCAATATCGGCCTCTGCTGTGAACTCTACGGGTAGACCTTCTACCCTCCTTGTTAGCACTTCAGTTACAATCTTCTGTGTTTCTTCTGCTTTAGCCTCCGGTACTGTGAATACGACGGCATCGTGAAGCTGGTTCACTAAGCCAATCTTGTTGTTAAAATCAAAAGGTAAGTGGTGGTTGACTAGATCGATCATCCCCTTCGCCACTACAGCAAAGCCACCTGCTTGAACACCAAAGTTCAAGATGGCATTGTAGTCTTCTTGAGCGAAGAAGCGCCGCCTTCCCATGACGACCTCCTCGACGTATCCGTCACGTCTACAGCCCTGCAAGGTTTTTTTCCACCACTTCTCGAACTGTGGCGCTCGATCCTTCCATCTCCGGTGGAGCACCCGAATCTGCTGGAGCGAATAGTGGGCGTACAGGAGGTTACCATCGTTGTCCTCGTTGCTGGTTACGAGGTCGTAGATCTTAGGCGCTGCCGCACCATACAGTGAGGCGAAGCAAATGGTCTTAGCCAAGTTACGCATACGCTTAAACTGACCTGTACCCTTACCCATCCTGTCAGCCGGTGCTCCCTCCGACTCCCAGAACCTAGTCCCAAACATAAGGTCACCAGTAAGGTTGTGTGGGTCTATCTCTTTCTTCTCGAAAGCGTCGAGGTAGTGCGTGGCTCCTGCCAATGCTGCGGCGAAGCGTAGTTCCAGTTGGTCGTAGTCTGCTCCGACAAAGACACATCCCTTCGGAGGTATGAACATGTCACGGAGACTATGTGGAATGTTCTGGAAGTTAGGACCGCTAGATGAGAGGCGTCCTGTAACTGTACCATGTGAGTTCCAGTTGGGGTAAACATATCCGTCCTGCACCAGCCCCGCGTCGGGACGTAGCTTTAGTAGATAAGTAGTAAGCATCTTATCGGCCCTACGGTAGAACCTAAGTGCGTTAATGTAGTTACGCTGGTCCTCGTCTACTGACTTACCAGAAGCTAGAGCACGCAGTACATCCGCGCCCACACTCGGTTCGCCCGTCTTAGTAAACTCCTTTGGTGGTAGACACCAATCGGTAAACAATAACTCCCGTACTTGTGTAGGAGAGTTCGGAGCCACGTCAGGGCGAAGCTCCATGAGTATACCCTTCCACTTATCGGACAGTTCTCGTTGCTTATCTTCATGCTTAGAACGTAGACCCTCATCAATACGCATACCCATACGACGCATACCTACGCAAATGTCCTGAATGTTAGCGTCAAACGAGTACAAGTGTAGTTGGCCCCTACTCTTAGCCGCCGACCTCAAGGGCTTGGTAATGCGTGCAGTAACCGCTACGTCAGTAGCACAATACTCGTGAAGCTCTCGGTCTGTCCTAGCAACCACTCCAGTATGGTCTGCCTTCCATGCTGGTACATCTGTCATAAAGGAGCCAATAAAACCAAGGCGATGTCTGTGCTCTGAAGAAGCTAGTTTGTGTAGTAGGATGGTATCAATCAGGGGCTCAGGCGTTACGCCAAGGTGTTGCTCTACTACGAGCCTATCAAAGTAGCCCGCGTTGTGGCCTACCTTGAGGTGTTCCGGGTCTGTAAATACATCACGGAGTAGGTCTTTCATCCACTGCTCTTCGTCTGCCTTGTAGAATCTACTTACACCGTCGATACCCACAAACGGTATGATGAGTACTTTATCTACCGTACCAATACCGACACAACGTAGATCTGTAGTTAAGCAGTCCACACCGTCAGTCTCAACGTCATAGGCTAGAAGCTGACCCTTCACGTCCTCGAAGAAAGCCTTGGCTTCCTCGTAGTCAGGGGTGAACAAAACTTTGGGATCTGACCATTTTAGTTCACCCCTATGGTGTCGGAGCATCTTGCCCACATCACTACCAAAGATAGGTTTAAACCGAGGATTCCTAGTTACCATATTTGGGGTGTACGTCGGTAGAACTAGGAAGTCTCCGTGCCTAGCCGGACCTCCGCGTACATCGTCGAGCTTAGGGTTACCTTCATACACAAACTTCGTAGCGTATGAGCCCATAGGCATTACCGTCTTAAAGCCTTCCATGTGTTGTCGGACATGAGGGGCACAAGCCTCTATAGGGTTGAGAAGCAGTGGCTTACCCTTCTTAGCTCGCCTACGGTTAGTGGCACGCAACTGTGCCAGATAGGTCTTAGGGTCGTCGTGAGGCCACCTACAGCCTACGATATTACCCCACGACACATCACTACGTTCTAGCCCTTGGGCTTGCACCTGCTCTACGACGTAGGCTCCGTCACTATCGGAGAACGGTGTACCTAGCGACATGTCTGTTTTGGAGGGCCCTTCGCCTAAAAGTAAGATACCACCGTCTTTTTCATTGACGATGAAATCTACTGGGGACCAGCACTTCTCTCTCTTCCAGTATTGTTTCAGCGGACATCTATCACATTTAGCTTTCTCGAATCCCAAGGCTCACCTCAAACCATCTAAACCATTCATCAAACTCTTCACCTCGTAAGTCCTTTGGGGGCAGGTATACGCCCCGGTTGATACGCACTCGACCTTTTTTCTTTAGTCGGTGGAACCCCAGCCTCTCCATAGGAGTACAGGTTGCTCGCTGTACTTCCCATTCTCTAAGTAATCTCTCTAGCGCATCTATCTCTGGTACGCTCAATGGCATGAGTACTCCTGAGAAAAGAGGGTGCCTTGGTGTAAGCATTTTTGGTGTTAGTCCAAGGCACCCAAAGGACTAGACGTTGATGAACTCGCTGAGTGCATCGCTAGACTTGCCCTTACCGTTGGACACTTCCTGTGAGGAGGTGTACTGGTCAGCGGTGACCCACTTACGAGTAGGCCAGCTATTGTCGTCTACAGCCGGAGCGTAGAAGCAGTAGCCGATAAGACCGACACATACCTTGGCGATGTAGTCCGCCGCTTCTTCCATGGTCTTGAAGTCCTTAGCGAAAGTCTCTTTGACCTCCGCAGGGCTCATGCCAAGAGAGCTAAAGAACCGCAACCAGATACCAAGAACCTTATCGTCCGAAGACTTAGGTAGGTTGATACCGTCGTTGATGGAGCATCCCTCGGAGTCTCCCTCGTCTACAGTACCCTTGATACGGATACGAGCGTTACCCGTCTGTGATTCATAGCACTCCATGCTAGTGATCTTGACGGAGTAAACACCGGCTGCGGCTGGTGGTGTGTTGATGGTCGTGTTGCTGAAGTCAAAGTTAAACATTTGTTTTTCCTTATAGTGTGTTGATAAAGTTACTAACTAGATTCTCATTGTGTTTGTTAAGTTGTGCCCTGTCTAGGGCGTCTGAAATAATCCATCTTATATGTCTGTCGTCTATTCCTCCCTTCTTTAGTTCATTCACGATTGGTTCTAAAACAGTCTTGAGCTTAGGACGCTTCGCCGTAAGCTCGACTGCAATAGCCTTGCTTGCTGACTCAACGTGCTTGTCCATAAACTCCAGTCCCTCTGGTCTTGGCAAGTCGTAGCCCGCCATGAGTAACACCTCCCGCAAGTTCAGCGGAAAGCTGTGCGGAGTAATAGCTAGTCGGTCCCCTGTAATGTAGTCAGGGTCAGGACCAGCCTGATACAGATACGGCCACCCAATCGCATCCTCGTCGTAGATAACACGGACCACCAAGTCTGCCATAGCCGGTAGCTTTTCTGGTAGTTGCCAGCCCGGAATCAAGGGGGAACCCGGAATATACTTATTCCCAGTCTCCTTCTTAACTTCTTTAGGGGGCTGCTCGTGCATAGTTAGAATGACATGACACTTGGCATTACGGGCTGCGTCTCGCAACTCGTAGACTCTTTGGTTAAAGGCATCGAAGGCCGACCAGCCCGAGTGACTTTTCTTGCACTTAGCCAGTTCTAGATCACACAAGATACTGAAGTCGTCCACAATAATAGCGGGGTACTTGTCTTGAGCTTGTTTAATGATTTGTGTGATTTGAGGGATACCAATAGTGGCATCGGCTTCGACAACCTTGGGTTCCCAGTTGAGCCATCTAGCACAGGTCAGCCCACCCTTTGGTGCGATGAACAGTCCATCAGGGAAAGCTCTCACAGTTGCCAGTGTCTTGCCTGTCTTAGCAGGTCCATACGCGATTGCGAATATACTCATGTCTTACTCCCCCATTGGCACGTCTCATAAAACTTACACTTTCGATAAGGCCAACACGCTGACTCTTGATGAGTAGCTGGCCACAATGATGGTTCCACTTCTTCAAACTCCCTTATCATTCGTTCTGCATTTATTATTGTCGTCTTAAAGTTGGCTACGCTGTGTGGTGCTGGGTCGATAGGCGTCCTGTTAAACGTTGCGGATCCTCCACCCTTGCCCCACTCAATCACGTTCAGTAGTACTCCGCCCCATTGATCACCGAACATCTTCTCTCCGATCATCTGGTAGCCTAAGAACTGACCGTTCATAGAGTAGCCGCCTACTGTTTTTCCACTAAACCTGTTGGTTGTCTTATGGTCTACGAACCATATCTTCCCAGTGATGGGATGCTTCCACACCAAGTCTACCCGTTGAGTGTAGAAGTATGTTTCGTTTTCCTTGTCATCATAGATGTTGACACAAAGCTCATGCTCAATGCCCTCTACTTTCCATTGCTCTGCGGACCAGTGAAGTAGGTACGCCGCTAGTGTCTCCTGCACTTGAGGTACAAACCTCTGCCATGCTGCCCTATGTCCTACGGGCTGTAGCTGGGCTAAAGCCTGTACTGATTCTGCTGGACTGTACAACTCCATACCCTCGTAGAGTTCGCTCTGAAGTGCATAGTGATGGGCTAGTCCGACGTGGAACAAAGACCCCTTAATCAAGGGCTCCGCTGGTGGTATGTCTGAAGTACGCTTCTCTGTCATGTAAGACAGAGCGTACAGTCTAGGGCACCGCAATGCCTTAGACAGCCGGTGCCACCCTTTACGGGAAGGACCGGGGTCGATCAAGTGCTTAGTCATGTTAGCCTCTAGGCGTCGAGTGGATTCGATACCATTAGAAACGGGTTCAGTTCAGTAGCTGTCTGCATCATGGAATACTCTTCCATCATACGAGTCAGTCGTAGTCCAGCCTCTTCGGGGGTCAGCGCCCCACTATGGCAAGCTACGGAACTTAGGGCTCCCATTAGTTCGATACATACTATGTCGGCTACTACGTCTGTCTCAAGGACTAGCTCGATTAGTTTGTGTCGAAGTCGTAGTGTGTCTTTGTCATCTGTGATGTGGTCTGTGCTCATGTCTCTTCCTGTTCGTTACATTGTTTTGAATAGTTCATCTAGTATCTGTTCTTCGTTGTCATCACCCGCTAAGGTACGGGCAACACTGTCTGCTTCTTCGTCGCCTAATGTCTCGTGTACTGCTTCTAGTTTAGAGAGGAGTACATCTGCCACCCTCTCGTCCACCGTTCCCTCCGCGATGACGTAACTGATGAGCACTGGATGTGTCGAGCCTTGACGTGAAAAACGTCCTTCAGCTTGTGTCACTTGTCCCGGTGTCCAAGGTAGCAAGGCGAATATCGCCGTGTCAGTATTTTGCAGTCCGTCGATTGCTTCACCGAAAGCGTCGGTCGTTCCCACTAAGACTCCCGGTCCATCGTACCCAGCGTACTGTTGAACCATGTCTTGTCTATCAGCTAGAGAGTTACCGCCATGCCCACTCCAAACCTTTACTTCCTTGAGCTTCTTGACCTTAGTGGTGATAGCTTTAGCCAGCTTCTCACAGTCTTTACGGCGTCCGGTAAACACAGTTACCTTCTGCCCTGACTCCACTAAGTCAGCTACAGTCTCTGCTATCCAGCTACGTTTACGGGCTGCTGCCTCTAGTAACTGTAGTTCAAACTGTGCTTGCTTCCCCTTCTTCGCCATACGTTTGTACTCAGCGGCAAAGCCTACAGGTCTACTCTGGTCTTCAACTGGTATGTATACTTGCTGCCTACGCTTAGGTGGTAGGGACTTAGCCATCTCTGCGTACTTCACAGCGTGAGTTACAGTAGCCAACTTCTCCCGTAGCTCCTCACAGTTGCTAGTACCAGACGTATCCATACCGCCATACTCACCGCGTTTAGCGTCACAGTACCTGTGTATAAAGTCCCAGTTAGTTCCCCACTCTCCCGGATCGATCAAGTCTAGCTGTGCCCATAGGTCTGAACGTCTATCCCTTACTGGCGTAGCGGTAAGCCCGAGTCGCCGATTAGATAACCTAGACAGTCTAGCTGACGCCGCTGCTCGGTTGTCCATCCACCGATAGCCTACACGACCATTAGGTGTGACGTACTTCTCTTTACGCTTCCAAGCCTTACCCTTGTGTAGCTCGTCCCAGACTATAGCTAGTTGGCCTTCACCAACCCAGTCTTTGATTGCTTCCCACCAGTGAGGTATCAACTCCCATGACATAACCACACACTCTGTATCTCCAGTAAGTTTACTGGAGGAGAAGCCCGACAATACCTTCAGTTCTAAATCAGTGTACTGTGCCGCCTGAAACTTCCACTGCTGTTTAGCTGGTGCTCTAGTTATGATCAGCTTCTTCTCTGACTTAGAACCACTTACTAGCCACAACAATGCGGCTAGAGTTTTACCGGCACCACAAGCCCACCATAGTAGCGAAGCGTCTCGGTGTACACTCCACTCCCAAGCCTCGACTTGGTACTCTGTTAGGTAATCGTCTAGCACCCAATCCTTCACCCTCTGCTTTACTACAGCCGTCTCCCAAGGTTTCATCTTATGCCTCCCCTACCTCCATAGGTAGTATGTGAAACGCTATCCATGCGATCACGTCGCTATCTAATCCCATTACTTCTATGGCCGAACCGATAAACTCTATGTCTACCTCGAACATATCTGAAAACATTTGATATACCAGCCGGTCCTCGTAGTCAGGTTCGTCCTCTAACTCTAGGCTTATGGTCTTCCACATACCTAAAACCTAACCCGAATCCCCGCTCTTCGTATAGCCGTCAGCGTACCATCCCCCACCTTTAAGGATAAAGGTAGAGGACGAGATGAGACGTCTCAACTCAGAACTACCGCACTCGTCACAAGTACAGTTAGCTACTGACTTTTCGTTGCGTACTAGCTTCTCTGACTTGTAGTCACATTGCTCACACATAAACTCATAGATAGGCATCGTAACTCCAAAAGTAAAAGGGAGTGCCTACAGTCCAACAACAGGGCGAGGAACCCAAAAAACTGTAGACACTCCCTAACCCTTAAACTCCCAGTAGCTCAAGGGCTTTACGATTAGTCTTAGCACTGCTGCCAAACCATGACGAAGACAGTAGGTTCTCGTTCCTAGCTCGGTCGTAGTTAGGATCGGCTTTGTCTACACCAGTACGAGTCTTAGCGTAGTGTGTAGTGTACTCGGTGACAGCGTTGTAAGCGCCCCATGCTGTACCTCGTACACCGGGAATGTCTGTACCTAGACCAGACTCAAAGAGTTCAGTCAATAGGTCGTGCTTCTTCGTAGCTATAGTCACGGCACGGCTGGTAGTCTTACCCTCTTCTAGTTCAGGAATAGGGAACAACTCGTTAAGAAGTACAGCCCAGTCGAAGCCGTTGACCTGCTTGCCTGCTAGGTACTTCATGAACTCACCATACTTCTCTGCCTTCTCTACTGCTAGGCCGAGGATGCGCTGTGCCTCGTCTACCCTACCCATAGCAGAACTAGTGTGTCGGATATTGACCATAGCATCACTCTTCTTGTTTGCTTGGTCTAGTGCTAGGTTGGCTGTGTTCTGACATACGATACGAGTAGAAGTAAAGAACGCCCTGAGTGGCGTGATGCCGTCGTGTCCTTTGATCAAAGCCAAGTATGGTACTACAGTATCGCCCGGTACAGGTTCAATAGTAAGGTTAGTCAGTTCACCTAGAAGCCAGATCTTCTTACCACCATGAAGTGAACCCGCAGTATTGTACCGCACCAAACGCTCTGGACCTGCGATAGCATCCATAAACGAGAAGCACTCTTTGTTCTGAATCGGAGTGTACTTACTACCGACAATACTCAAGGGCTTGTAGGTGTCCATCCTAGTAACTGCAAAGTTATTAGGGACAGGGATAAGTCCACTGACATTACCTGTTTCCTCATCGTGACCACCCATCGCCGCATAGGTAGGAAGTAGCTTAACCTCAAAGTCTAAGCCCGCTGCTACAATAGCTTCCTCTGCTGTTACTGCCTCGTCGCCTACATGATTACCTAAACCATGCCACGGTGTAGCACCAGCATACATCATGTTCGCCCTGCCATTACTCATATCTAGTTCGTGAGCCATTTTACTTCTCCTCTTTCTTTGGTTGTGTATTCTTATTCTGTCGATCAAAACTCTGCCGAACAAGCTCTTCCAGATTGTTCATCATATCTAGCATCTCCACTGCTTGCTTCATGGACTTAGCCATCAACTCCTGACGTTCTTTATCTGTCATGTTACTTCCGAAAAGCCGTAGTAAAACCGTGGTCGGTGGTTGAACTTAAGTGTTCCCCGTACATCGTCTTGCTTCCGCTTTACGAAGACGTAGGGAGCTAGGAAACTCTCTACACTAAACTCTTCCGTCAACTCACCAGTGTCCCATACCTTACCGTATGCCTGCTCAAACTCTTGTCTAGGTGTCATACCTTTCCTCCTCTGTTGTTAAACTCAGCCATTGCTTCCTCTACCTCACGTCGAATCTCTACCGGATCAATCTCCATAGCCTTTATGATGAGTAGCTTAAGGATGTCTAGCCCGGCGAAGCCCTGATATAAATCCGATAGAAGCTCATCTAATACGCGGTCCAAAGGTTGAAACTCATACTTGCACTTGAAGAAGTCTTCTAGGGAACAAGCATGTAAATGCGCCGCAATATCCTTTAGGTCCATCTGGTCTAAGGGATGCTCTTTATAAGTCATCTCTAGATGCTCATCGTAAGTAACCATCTAACCTCCTGTCGTTGTTGTTGTTCGTTGTCTGCCGTTGTCCGGTGCCGCCACTTATCGGCCCACGATTTCGCTGTCAACAAATCGGCTGTCGATCCGCATGGTTGAGCCATTGTGCGGTTCGTTGCTTGACGTACCCCGACCGGTTGGGTTACCTTGCCGGAGCAAACGACAGGAGACAACATGCCGTATGCAGATATGGAACTAGACAACAATGTATTTGACGATGAATATTGGAGGGAGAAATGGAGCATCAGTACCACATTACTAAAATCAGCGGCAATAAGAAAACAGGCCCTATTGCTACGACGACGACCAGTAGGAGTACCTGCCCCTCGTCATGTATCTTCAGAGGTAAAGGACGAGAGTGTTACGCCGAAGGCTACCCACTAAGTCACCACTGGAATCGTGTAGACCGTAAGGAGCGTGGAGGTAATCTTCAATGGTTTCTGAAAGCATTGAAGACTCTACCTTACGGTACTATGGTACGAGGTCAACAAGCAGGGGATATGCCCGGTGATGGTGTATACAAACTAGACCACGATAAGTGCGTAGCTATTGCCGAGGCTATGACTACTAAGCGCAAGACGGCGTGGACCTACTGTGCTTACTTACTTAGCAAGAACCTAGAGACATGGCGTGCAGTGCTAGCCAAGGGCTTTGTCATGAACTCATCATGCTACAGCCTAGACATTGTAGACTACACTATGGATGCTGGTATCCCTGCTACGATGGTATGGAAGTCAGACTTCAAGGGACGTAACCAGACTACACCTAAAGGTCGTAAGGTAGTTGGGTGTCCGGCCCAGTTGAGTGACGACATTACATGCTCTAACTGTGGAGGTAGTAAGGGTCCGCTATGTGCTAGGATTGACCG
>Ga0209337_1002429_pt1 | contig 13466 bp, 16 predicted proteins | sample LinPmetageLP53_FD_184044 | JGI IMG/M metagenome (GOLD analysis project Ga0209337, IMG submission 184044) | Marine viral communities from the Pacific Ocean - LP-53 (SPAdes) (version 2) | ecosystem: Environmental > Aquatic > Marine > Oceanic | place: Pacific Ocean | collected 2010-02-08
TAGCCTGCGATAGAAGATTGTAAAGCCGTCCGTAATCACTGACCGCCTCAAGGAGCGAGCCACCAACGATGGTCTCTACGCGTCCAATCCACGACGCAGCCGGAACACCACGCATCGTGATGATATTAGTGTTCGCGTCAGGGGTGATTTTGATATTAAGATTGAGGCAAAGCGAATTAGGGACAAGGAACGAGTGAGCCGGAAGGTCAAACTGAATGATGTTTCCATCACCAGCAAAAGACGAGCCGTTGGACGGACGAACGATGACCTGCGACATCTTCGTGTCCATCGGGAGCGAAGCCATCGGCTTGTTGTATTGAACTTCTTTCGGGAGAGCAGCCATTATGAAATTAACGAATATTTTTTTTAATAAAGAATTATTTATTTAATAATAAATCATCATCATCAAAAATCACGTCTTCCAATTCTTTTTTCAAACTCTCGGGTTTCTCTAATGCCTTTAATGACGCTACATATTTATCGTTTAAAATAGACCCGTCCTTTTTGCTAAACTTCTGTCTTCTGTGCGTGTTTATAAGTAAGGTCATCGTCCAATTGATGCCGTTAAAATCAATCAAGTTATTATTTTGGTCTAACAACTGAACGTCTATCTCCTCAATCCGCTTTGCTTTAACAAAACTCTCACGCCCTAAACTATTATAAATAGTCAAACCGAATGGAGTAGCGGTCGCACTAATCGTATCAACTAAGGTGGTGGTGTTAAGATTGTTGCTGTCAAAGTTCCCACCAGCAAGAGCGTCGCTCAACAATTTTATTTTCGTCACGCCTAAAAAATCGGCGGGTAAGGGCAGTAACGTGGCGTTTCCAACCGCATAGTTAAACACTAATGTTCCCACTGCGTCTAATGCGATGCCCAGCGGTAAACGGCACGTGGTGCTTGCTAAATTAATAGTTAAGTTCGTGCTATTTGTATCACTCATTAAAGAGTATTTGCCCGATATTTCGTTATAAGACAGGGTCGCATTACCAGCAAAGGCGGCTGCGTTAAACTGCGTGATGAACTCACTTGCGAACGTGTTTGCGTTATAATTGCCTTCGGGGATTGTGAAGCTGGCGGTTGTCCCCACATTGTCGCTGATGTTAATAATGTTATTTTTGCCGTTCACATTATAATAACTCGCTGGTATTTCGGCACTCTGTATTGCTATGGTATGATATAATGTATCCACGCTTTTCGGTGATATGCTATTGAAGTCAAAAAGGAGTGATGAAAGATTATCACCATTTATTTTCTTCGTAGCGTATCTGCTATTCAAACTTATCAATCGCGATTGTATTATCACGTGTTCTTCAATATCCTCAAAACCATTCATTATATTATACGACATATTATTCGGTCTCCTCTATCAATTGAGACATCTTGTCCCTCTCCATATATTCAATATTCTTTTTATTAATTGCTGACCTCTCATTCTTCAACTTTTCAATAACCTTGTTGACCTTCTCCTTCTCTGCGGCTTCTAAATGCTTCTCATTATAGTGGAGGTATAAAGCATAAGTCGCAGGGTTGTTTAACGCCATACACGGAACGCCGTTGATTATTTCTTCTAAACTGACGTGTTCAGGTGGGCGTTCAGGTTCGGCAGTCAAACTATTGATAATATCTAAATCGCTGGACATTGTATAATATAACTAACTTTTTTTTTTATATTATTATCTCCGCATTAAACTCGGGGAGGACATTGAGAGTGGACTTGGTGAGGTAGGAGGCATTAAACTTGGTGAAGCCAAACCTGTTCCAGCCGCACCAAACCCCTCTTCGTCGTCTGTTTCCTCCACACGTCCAAGACCCGCTCCCGTGTCGGTAGAAGAAGTTGTGCCCAGTCGTGGTTGACGGAATGGGGACGGAGCGGTGGTTTCATCGCCACTCATTCCCGCATCCGCCACCGCTCTGCCCGTCCAAAACCTTTCGGGGAGCAGTGTGCGTCCTTGTGTGGAGGTATTATCAGGTTCTTTTTTCCCGCTCAACAGACGCTCCGCATTAGCAACAGAGTTCATCACGTTTGTTACTTCAAGCGGGGTCTCTATGGGTGCTGACCCAAGAATGCGACCTTCGCGAACGGCGGAAGGTCGGGGAGCAAAGGCGTTGCTTATTACAGGGGCTTGCGACTGCGTCATAAAAGGCATCGGTATTGGGGCAGGGTTAATCATAGTGCGGAAGTCAGGGAGGACTTGCTGGGGTTGAATAAACTGCGAAAGCACACGGGCGGTGTTTGGTCTGGCGGACGCACGAGGTTTCTTCGTTTGTCTTTTTTGACTTGCTAAATTAATAATTACTTTTTGCGATTGGGTCTGTTTCTGTTTCTGTTTCTGTTTCTGTTTCTTTTTGATTTTTTTTTTCGCCATTATATAGTTAATTATCATTAAAAAATTATTCGGGTTTTGTCGGGTATTCAACATCATCGTAATCCGTGATATTTGCTGGTAAATCTCTCAAGGTCTTTCTGTATGTCTTCCATTCATCAATATTAGAAGTCTCAACATCGCTCATCATCACCCAATCGCATTCCGCTAAAAGTGTGTTTCGTTTTTTTCTAATTTGCGTCAAGGCAAACTCGTTTGCTAATTCATCCACTCTCTTAATAAAGGTTTCTTTTTCAAGTTTCTCTATTTGCTCGGGTTTCCAATTTTTCAACACAAGATTATCCCAGCACTCCTCTGCCGTCTCGCCTGTCGTGTCCCAAATACCCATATAGTCAATCTCAAGTAGAAAATCACCAACAGCTCTATTCATTTATACATTGTTTTTATTTTACTTTTATGTTGATAATACTTGAACGGAAATACAAGAAGACGCAATCTCTTGCCATATGTAGTCCTGATTTGAAACGGTTTTGTTGAAATGGAATGTGGTATTTACTGTTCCCGCATTCACCAAGACAGGGAAATAGTCATAAGTTCCAATGCCGTCGCTGGTTGTGATTTTATCTACAAAAGTAATAACGCTACGTTCTAACGTGCTTGCGGTGTCTTGATGCCAAGCTACACAAAACCCCGATAAAAGCCTCCCCCTACTGCCTGATTGGGCGGGTCTTAATATTGTTACTGCGTTACTTCCAAAATCGGCTCTCCTTACCAAAACTACCCCCTTGTTTTCCTCTTGGTTCGCCCATTCCCCGTTAATCACGCAATTAATTAAAACTTTTGCGTTATTTACTGCTGTAGTAACAGCTGCGAACAAAAAGTTTTCTAATGAACCACCAAGATTATTATAGTTACTATCAAGCGGATTTCCTGTATTAACATTAATAGTTGATTGAAAGAGTGCGACTTGATGGTCGTTCGGTATTTTCACCTCTCCATTTGTCGTTTTGATATTGCCAACTACTTCCAGTTTTTCGCTCGGTGTGCCTGTTCCAATTCCAATTCCCAAATTGCCTCCGTTAATATGGCTAAAATCACTCCCTCGTAATAAAATACCAGCACCATCACTAAGACCATTATTTCCTAATCTTAATAATCCATTTCCGCTCGCATTATTTCTCCCTAATTCAAAACAATAATTAGCGTCATCACCAGCATCCAAATCTGTCCCTTTTAATCTTATAGTTGGGTATTGACCTTGACCTTTAAAATCAAATCTCGTGTTCACGTCTTCTGTTATTGTAAAAACATCCGTAGGTGGTTTGAGGTTGTTAAGGACTTGATTTATTCTAAAGTCGTTTTTAATTACATCTTGGTCGGTGGGGTGAAACCCTACAGAACCCATATACTTCCCGTTGTCGTCGCCTGTGCTGCCGTCAGTCGCATAAAATCCTATTGTTGCTTGTTTTGATGTTGAAACAGCATCACTATTAGAGTTCATTACACTAATAATGGGTTGCCTTTCTCCTTGTTTGGTTCTAAATTGTGCTATGCCCAATTCGGGAGAACCGAAACTATAACCTACCACACCACTGCTCGTAAAGTTTTGAAAAAAATTACCACTTCCGCTGTTGGTATTTTTTGCCGTAAGACAAGATGAAGTTGATGCGGTATGAATTGATGGTGTTGCTTCAAATGTTTTAACACCTGTTATGGTTTGAGTGCCTGCTAATGTAACATCACCCGCATTGTTGCTATAAAGAGTATCTGCGTTCCGCCTCGTGATGAAGTCGTCGTTTCCTATTGTTCCTTGTAATGTGCTCGTGGGACGATTAGCGTTGAATGTGTTTGTCCCAGAGAAAACGTTGTTTCCCGCTAATGTAACTTCCGCCGAATGACTGGTATAGAGAGTATCTGCGTTCCGCCTCGTGATGAAGTCGTCGTTTCCTATTGTTCCTGCTAATGTGCTCGTGGGGCGATTAGTGTTGAATGTGTTTGTTCCAGAGAAAACGTTGCTTCCTGCCTGTGTAACATCACCCGCATTGTTGTTATAAAGAGTATCTGCGTTCCGCCTCGTGATGAAGTCGTCGTTTCCTATTGTTCCTGCTAATGTGCTGGTGGGTCTATTAGTGTTAAAAGTGTTCGTCCCAGTAAAAACGTTGCTTCCTGCCTGTGTAACATCACCCGCATTGTTGTTATAAAGAGTATCTGCGTTCCGCCTCGTGATGAAGTCGTCGTTTCCTATTGTTCCTGCTAATGTGCTCGTGGGTCTATTAGTGTTAAATGTGTTCGTCCCAGTAAAAACGTTGCTTCCTGCCTGTGTAACATCACCCGCATTGTTGTTATAGAGAGTATCTGCGTTCCGCCTCGTGATGAAGTCGTCGGCTCCTATTGTTCCTTCTAATGTGCTCGTGGGGCGATTATTGTTGAATGTGTTTGTCCCAGTGAAAACGTTTGGGTCTCCTGCTAATGTAACATCACCCGCATTGTTGTTATAAAGAGTATCTGCGTTCCGCCTCGTGATGAAGTCGTCGTTTCCTATTGTTCCTTCTAATGTGCTCGTGGGGCGATTATTGTTGAATGTGTTTGTCCCAGTGAAAACGTTGTTTCCTGCTTGCGTCACGTCGCCCGCACCAATCCCCGAATATAGAGCGTTTCCGTCTCGTTTTGTGAGAAAATCATTGCTACTCATAGAGCCTGTATTTGTGAGTGTGCTGGTAGGTCGGTGAACGTTGAATGTGTTTGTCCCCGTAAATGCGTTTGGGTCTCCTGCTAATGTAACATCACCGCTAATAATCGGTATTCCGCTCATTGTTCGGGACATAATTTATAAAACAAGAGAGAATTGTTTTTGTTATTTTTAATAGAAAATGAATTGAGGTGGTGCGTCATTAATGACTGGCGGAGAGGCGGACACCTCTTTTTTTGCTTTCGCTTTTGCCTTGCGTTTCGCTACAACACGCTTGACTTGTTTGACTTCTAATTCGTCCATATCGTCCTCACTGGACAGCATCAATACCGCGTCCTCCATCACCTCTTTCTTTCTAATCCTTACGGCTTTCTTAACAGCGAGCTCATTGTGTCGCTGTTTCCTCGCCTCCTGTTTCTTTTGCTGTTCGGTCTTTCGCTCTAAACGTCCAGCGTCTCGCTTCGCCCTGCCCTTCGCAAGAGCCGCCAGTTGTGCCTCGCTCGCTTTTTTCTTCGGTTTTGGATTTTCAATAACGGGTTTCGGTTTGGTAGGTCTCCCAACCCGTCGTTTTTTCGGTGGTTCTTCCTCGTCTTTTATGACCTCCTCCTCTTTGACGACGCGTGGTGAGCGTTTCAATTTGGGCGGTGGCGGAGGCGATGCTTCCAAATCAACCTTTTCTTCCACTTCCGCATCATCATCAGTCACGATAATAACATCATCTTCGCTTTCACTACTGGTCTGTTGCTCGCTCATTTATATAATAACTAAAGGTATTTTATTTATTATAAGAACATAGAAATATCTATGTAGTTATATGTATAGAGAGAAATGAGTTCCAATAAGCATCGTGAGGAAGAGCGGTGTGGCGGTTGCGATTGTTTTGAGACGGATGACGGGTGCGAGTGTCGGCGTGTCCCTTGCTCTAAATGTGGGACGATGGACGCGTTATTCAATATGAACCACCCCGAGTTTCATACCGACTGGTGGTTTGAAGGAATGGATTTTTATACTAAACTCGCAGAGGTCTTGTGCGACGAGTGTGAACGAGGTGACGACGAAGAAGAAGAACCCGAACTTTGCTAAAGGAAAATATATTGGGGTTTCTTTCCCTTGTTTGTTTTCTTCATACGGGGGTCTTTATAGAGTTCTTTTAATAATTCGTCTCCTGCTAAGTCGGTCAAACTCGCTTCTTCTAAATATGCTTCCATATCTACCTCCACTTGTGGAGGCGGAGGCGGAGGCAGTGTCGCTGTGCCCCACTCCGCATTTTTAAAGCGGTTCATTCTTTTGATTGCGTTTTCATTATCTCTTGCGAGTTCCTCTTTGGAACGATAAACGAGGGTTTGGTCTTCTTCACTCTCGGTCTCTGTCTCGGTCTCTGTGTCTACCTCTGTTTCTGTCTCGGTTTCTTCGGGTTCTTCGCTCTCGCCTTCACTACTGGTGGCGTTTGGTGTCGGCGGAGGCGTGGAACTCCCCTTGATAATAACATTCTTGGGTTCTTCGGGTTCTTCCTCTACAAGTTTATTCAACGCGTTATGTATTCCTTTTAATACGTTAATTTTTTGTGTGATGAGGTTTGCTTTGCGTTTTGTATACAAATCATTAATTCTTTCGTTCGCTTCAATCGCCTCCATTTTTTTTGTTTTTAAATATTTCTTTATTGTGTCATTTTTGAGTGTTTCTAATTCTTCGCCCAAGTTCCTCTCTTCGGGTTGCTTCCCCTCTTCATATACATTATCGGGTTCTTTATCGTTGTTTTGTGCTTTCAAAATGCGATTGATATTCTCTCCGTATTCATCCATTAACACCACCTTCCTCTTGTCTGTGTAAGCACCTCTCGTCTTGTATCTCTTCTCTAACAGGTGTTTCGCTTTCTCTTCGTTTACAGCATCGCCCACCTTCACCATAAGGCATAAGAGTTGGTTTTCTGCCGACCACTTTTGGTGCTTGAAAGAACCGCAGTGTTTCGTTTTATTTAGGGGGTGGTTTTTATAAGACCCTCCACATTCACACACCACCGAAGGTAATTCTTTCATCATTTTCTTTCGCTTCTCGTTGCCCTTAGCGTTATAGTCCCTCGCTGGTGGGTTACGCTCTCGGTATTCCCTCATATAGATGCGGTGGTCTTTCCTTTTCTCGTCTGCCGTCTTCCTCCCCATATAATAATATTGTATTGTTAATCCTTTAAGTTATTCACATTAATTCATTAAACCTTTTAAAGGTAGTAGAAGTGAGTTATTCAGGAGTTAAAAATATTTTGAGAGCGGAACCTTTTTCACTAGCATTAGTTCCATATGCCTCTTCTCTATACAGGCCTTCGGGAGACCCTCACTTCACTACATTTAAAAGGTTTAATGTGATGAATGTAGTGAATGTAAAGGCATTATCTACGTCGCTGGCGCTCTCGTTCGTCCATCTTGACCTTTGCGAGGACGCGCCTGCGCCGTTCGTCCATCTTTTTCTCTTTTTCCTCTAATTCCCTTAGCATTTTCGCTGTGTTCTTTTTCGCCTGAAGCTGAAGACGCACATAGAGGTTTGTTGGGTCAATCGGTCTGTTCCACGTTCTCTCACCTGTCTTGGTGTTGAAGTAAAATGGTGTGGTCGGGTCTCGCTTCCCATAGAAAATGCCCCACCCCAAATCAATCAATCCCTTCTCCAAAGGTGGGACGACCTTTTTGACTACGGGTGCTGAAAATGCGGAAGGTTCTTCCGCATCAATAGCGGTCGCAAACTTTCGCAATAGCAAATCGGCATTTCTTTTGTCCTCATTTCTAATATTGATAATCTCTTTATCAATCGGCGAGGCGTGCCTGTCTAAAAGGAGTAGAGCGTCCAGTTCATCTTTCCCCATCAACTCACCAAGTTCTTTTTCGGCGGAACGCATTTCACGCATAAAATCTTTCCGTCTGTTTTCCATTCCTCCTTCATCACACGTGCGATATAATTTGCCCGACCCTGAATAACGCATCCAGCATTGTAACTCACTCATTTATATGGGACTAAGTTTTTATTTTAATCCCGAACTTCTCTTCGTAGTCCTTAATTGAGGCACGCAAGGTCGGTTTGTTCCATAATAGATAATACGATAATGCCCCCGCACTAAACGGATTGTCTAAATTGTCCCCTTTATGACGCTGTCTGTAATTGCTCCTCACTTTCTCACGCTCGTCTTTATTGGGTTCATAATACTTGCTATTGCGGTCGTTCATCAATAAAAAATCTCTGTATCTATCATCTCCAAAATGTGTCGTGCGTTTTTCATCACGGACTACAAACTTCTTGTTCTGTCTTCGGGACTTCTTCAATAACATCGGCATCTTCTTTAAATACGTGGTATATTTTTTTCGCAGTCAAATATGCTTCCCGTGCTTCCTCTGCTGACGAGTAAGCACCGAGATAAATAAGTTTTTGGTTCAGTGTAATCTGTGCCTTATACATAACACCTGTTTTGGTCTCGTATGTAGAATAACCCAAACACGTGCGGTTGAATGTGTTTTCTTGTTGTGTAACGCGTCGCAGGTTCTCTATTGAGTTATTCAACTTGTTCCCATCTCTGTGGTCTATTTTGTTAGTTTTACACACGAAGTCAATATCCCATTCGGGATTGTGGAGTTTGTATATAATGCGATGAAAATAATACGACCTGCCCTTTATAACAGCACTCTTGTAACCAGTCACCCAGTTGATAGACCCTTTTAAGACACGCCATTTATGCTGGTTTGAATTGCCCCATTTTACATAAGACCATAACACATCACCTTCGCACTTTACCTCTGTTCCGTTTATAACCGCACACTTTACCTTGTCCTCGTCGTCGCTTTCAGCAAACTTATGGCTCATTATTCTATTAAGACCCTATATATCTAAGTGTTAATAGAATGAAATACTTATTGAATATCTTTCGCCTGAAACTTGAGATTGTAATGATTGACGAGCGTATCTGTATCCGTTCCGCGACGCTCCGCCATAATCGTTAGTGCCTTGTAATCGGCAACGTCCTCTATTGCCGAAACCTGTATTTTGTTAATATCGCTTTCGGTAAGCCCACCGCTGATGCTCTTTATTTTATTCGTGATTGAAAGGTCATTCAACGGCTCGCCGTTATTGTGTAGAAGGTGGACTGGGAGGTTGGGAGGCATTTGATTGACGAAGTGCTTTACCGCACGAGCCATATGAATATTTTTGAATGGGTGTCTTTTTTGAGCGTAAGTGCGAAAGGTTTTGTAATTGTTCCTAATGAAGACGAAGTCCTCTTTCCGCCTGACTAAATAATTTCTTTTCTTGTCGTGTTTCGTCGCGTGTATGGTGTTGACTATCTCAACATTCACGTCGGCATTCCTCGTGTTAAAATTAATCATCAACCAAAGAGTTATAAAGTCCGCCCACCGCTCGTCAACAAAGAGTTTCTTTAACCGCTGGTCTAACTCTGCCTTTGATGGTAAGGTGAGACCCAGTGCTTTGCCCTTTTCATTTCTATGCTTTGTAATCTCTTCCGTAATGATTTTTTTATGGGTCAACAACTTTTTATTATCTAAGCCAGAGAGATTATAAAACACAATTCCGCAGTTCAAAAGCGATGCCTGTGTGTTGGGGTTGTTCGCAATTTCATTTACCGCGTCAATAATGACTTGTTGCTTTGCGTCTTTAATGGCGACCCCTAAATAATCCGTTAAACGGCGGTGTGCGTTTTTATATGCTGTTATGGTGTATTTGCTTTTGAAGACCGACCCTGCTAAATATTTTTTCCATTCCTCGTCAATCGCGTCAGTCATAATAATATAACTATATAGTTATATTTATATTATTATTAATCACATTTTAAAGTTTTTATCTGTGCGAAAGGGGTATTGGCTTGCTTCATCGGCATCCTGCGTGTCCTCCCTGACTAACCCACCAACTTTTTTCTTACCCCTCGTCGCGATGAACTCGTCAATCTTTTCATTAACAAAATCAATTCTCTCTCGGTGTTTCGTCCGCACCTCTTTCGGTGTGTCACACAGGTTCAGTTCGGTGAGGTATTCTTTAACAAGATGCTCGCAGTTCTTTTTCATTAATTTTGAATAAATAATAATCAGGTTGTTATATTCAGCGAGACACCTGAAACACGTTGCGTCAATAGAGTTTGTCCTCATAATGATATAACTTGGTAGTTATATTTATACCAAAATAAAAAATATTTTGTTTCTTAGTTTATCCACTTCATCGGTGTTGCGTCGTCGTCCTCATCATTCACTCCTCATCGCTGTCGCTCTCACTCTCGCTCTCGCTGTCGCTGTCGCTCTCACTCTCGCTGTCGCTGTCGCTGTCGCTCTCACTCTCGCTCTCGCTGTCGCTTTCCACTTCGCTGTCTCCCACAGACCATCCACCAAGTCGGCGGTATGCCCCAATCGGCGATGAGCGGTCGTCGCACGATGAGGGCATCGCCAACATCTTCTCGCCCGTCTCGCCATTTTTGACGATACGCTTATGCCTATCACGATGGCGTGCGAAACTAAAGGCTTCCCTAACAATTCCATTGAGGTGAGGCATCGTGGCTGCCCTGTTCTTCACGCACTTCTTTGACTTGCGGTGACGCTTCCAATCTTGTGCGGAGCACTTACAATGGTGACACCATATCCCCTTTGCGTGGAGTTTTATTAGGTTGCCTTTTGCGTCCTTAGTGACCCCAGCGACCTTCTCTGCCTCTGTGACCTTGTGTGAATATTTCTTCACCAAACACGTTGATGTGTGATATTTCCACTCGGCGACTTGCTTGGTCTCCAGTAGAGCTTGCTTCTCAGCACTCTCGGGCAGAGCGTTTATGAGGTGGAGCATCTCCTTTGCCCTCTCCATATTCTCCTCAGTGAGGCGGGCTGGCGGTGGTGCTTTGCCTTTCGTGTCTTGGTTCGCCATAATCGCTTGTCTTTTATGAGTGGGAATGGAGGGGGAAATCCAAATCAATTTTTTCCAAAAATGTAAATGCGAGGCAATCCACGTGAGAAAAGGTGTGAATACACACCTCTTCTTTTTTTTTATTGGTTTTCATTTCTCTCTACATAAAATCTACACATCCTCGTTTTGGCACTTACTACACAAGTTCGGGTAGTCCCCGTCTACCCGAACCCGTCTAACACATTCATAACACCCGTAAAGACCGCACTTGTCGCAATCGCAATCCCGTTCGCCGACTTTACACAAAGGGCATTTCTGCTCTGCTTGCTCAACGTCCTTATATTTACCACACCCACAACAATGCGGATGCTCTACTAATTTCTCCTCGTCTTCGTCCCATTCATAACACCCGTAAAGACCGCACTTGTCGCAATCGCATTCCCGATTGCCGACTTTACACGAAGGGCAATTCTGCTCTTCGTCCTCGTTTTCCTCCTCGTTTTCCTCAGGGTATTCTTCGCGGAAGCATTCATCGCACGTTAGTTCGTGCTCACCAAGAGCATCCCTGTATGTGCTGTGTGTTGCTGGTTTCTTGGAACACGTCCAACACTTCTCTCTATGCGAACAACCACAATCACAGATATTACCCGTATCCTTATATTTACCACACCCACAACAAATATTATGCTCTACTTCCTCCTCGTCTTCGTCTTCGCTTTCGTCCTCGCTCTCGTAGTCGCAATTCGCGTCAAACATATATTCCACATCATCAACAAAGGTCTTGGACGCTTCGCTATGGACACTTGAAGAATGGTTGTAGTCTGTTTTGAACTTTTCCCACTGGTCGTCGGTGAGGTCTCCGTGTGCTTCTTCTACGTGCTGTTTGCTGAAGAAGTTGGGAACGGCAAATCGCTCCAAGAACTCCGCAATGAGTTCTTTGTTTGAAATGGCGTTCATATCTTTATACTGCTCTCCTTTCTTCTCAGTGATATAAAACGTGGTGTAGTTCGTTCCCTTTGGAGGTTCGTTCAATGTCCAGTTAAGACCAAAGTCGGTCATAATGTTCATCGCTCTTTGTTGCTTGCTTTGCGACATATTGCTTGTTTTTTATGAGTTGGAATGGTGGACGAAAAGTTTATCAATTTTTTCCAAAAATGTAAATGCGAGGCAATCCACGTGAGAAAAGGTGCGAATACACACCCTTTCTTTTTTTTTTATTGGTTTTCATTTCTCTCTACATAAAATCTACACACTCTCTTCCTTCTGCTTCCTTGCGACTTTGCGTCCCTTCTTGCCCCTCTTCTTCTTGTCGTAGGCAACTCCCGTGATGTCCCACCTTGTATTCTTCCCGAACTCCGTTGCCTTGTGCTCCACGCACGCCAATATGCGTTCTTTGCCTGCCTTGAATGCGTCCGCCTTGAAGATGTAGGTGAACCCTTTAACAAAATGACCGAACACCGCCTCCACGCGTGAGGGTTGCCCGCATTTCTCGTGGTGGAAAGTGACGCGGTAGTATTTGTCGCCCTTTATTTTCGTGGAGCGAATGTCGCAATCATTCAACTTCAGTTGACTACCAGCACTCTCATTCATTTTACCGAGTTCCGCAATCATCTCGTCCATCGTCAGCACCATATACTCGTTGTGTTGATTGTGATTGTAGAGCACGTCGTCGGGCAGTTCCGCAAAATGCTTGACCTCTTTGTAGAGGCGGTCGTTCTCTTCCTTGATGTTTATGAGTGAATGTGACGGATTGGTATAGTTCGGGTTTCGCACTACCCTGTGAATATTTCCAGTTAGAGGGTCGCATAATATCACTCGGTCATCTTCAGCGTGAACCGCCATTTCATCGCCTTGTGACTTGAGGAATATTTCGGCAACTTCCTTCACCATACACTCGGGGTAAGTGTGCCCTAACTTCTTGAGTTCGTCACGGGCTAAGTCCATCATCATTCGCATCGCTCTTTGGTGCTTGTCTCTTACGCATTTCTCCGTGCTCTTGAGTTGTTTATTCACTGCTTTTTGTTGCTGTTTTTGCGACATATTGCTTGTTTTTGTGTGTGGGAATGGTTGAGGAAATCCAAATCAATTTTTCTCATAAATGAAAATGCGAGGCAACCCACGTGAAAAAAGGTGTGTATTCACCCCATCAACATTATAGTTGCGTCACCGACCTCACGCAACCCTTACCGAAAGTAGCCTCCAGTTTTGGTATATCATAATATTCGGGTTCGCCAGCAACTTCCCAGCCGAGTGCCTCAAGACCCGCCTTAACCAGCACTCCATTTGCGGTCGCCTTATCGCGTGACGCTTCAATAGAGCGAAGCAACCACGAGATACTATCGGCAGCTTGTTTTTCGTCCCAATATTCCCCGTCCTTTTTGGCTTCAGTCAGGCGGTTCTTGTAGGCGATTATTTCCACGAACTTTTCGGCAACGAAAGCATCAGTCATAGGGTTCTTGTTTGTTTTCTTGTAGGCGTTCATATGCGTTTTGGTGTGAATGAGAGTGTAAAGTTTGATTTCAATTTTTTCCAAAAATGAGGTTATTAATTTTATTGAGATGGTGTATGTATTGGTTTGAGT
>Ga0209337_1002431_pt1 | contig 13458 bp, 4 predicted proteins | sample LinPmetageLP53_FD_184044 | JGI IMG/M metagenome (GOLD analysis project Ga0209337, IMG submission 184044) | Marine viral communities from the Pacific Ocean - LP-53 (SPAdes) (version 2) | ecosystem: Environmental > Aquatic > Marine > Oceanic | place: Pacific Ocean | collected 2010-02-08
GCATCGAATACAGGTAGAGTCCCTACATCTTTTCCATAAGTCCTTCCCGCTAACGTGTTAGATAGTCCTTGTAAGATATCTCCTACGAGGAAGAGAGAGTTGAAGTTCCCTAAGATAGCTGCCCTGGCTATATCTTTATTGTCTTCCTCATCCCATCCCGCGAGACCCATACCTGCTGCTACAAACTGGAATCCCACAGGCATCATAACATGATACATCAAGAACTTATTTAAACCACCCATAAACTGCTTAAGGTTTTTATCTCTAAACCCTCTACGCATATTGCGGAGCCCAGACATTTCTTTTCTAAGGTATTGCTTAGGAGAAGTCTTAAACATATTAAGCGCTCTATTAAACGGAGAGCTTGTCTGGAAGTAATCCTTATCTGTCACATCCATAGACTGCTGAGTAGACTTTGTGTCTGACTCAAACTTACGCACCGCATAATCTATAGCCTCTTGAGGGGTAGCTTGCGGGTTCTCTCGCATAAACTCAGCCTTATAGTAGGAGTAGTTAGGCATACCACCTAAGTATATAGCGGTTATATCACCCGCCTTTACAAACCCCATCATGAGATTAACAAAGAAACTCCCCGCTCCTTTAGTGAATACACCTGACGCTGGGTCACTGCCGTCTAATCCTTTAGCGCTGTATGCTTCTATAGACTGACGTATATCTGTAGACAATCTGTCTTGTAAGTATACAGAGTTCTCACGTATCTCGTTAAAGACTTTTAAAAACTCTGTCTTATTCTTAACTGCATAGTAAAGGTAGTTACCCGCTCCAATATCTAAAGCGTATGTAGGTATAGAAGTCAACTGCTTGATAGCAATGTTAGGAGATATACCTAACCTTGTCGTAGCAAACAAGTTGTTCATAGAGTTAACGAAATCATTACCTCTCTCTGTTTGTAACCCACGGTTAGCAATGTTCTTTATTGCATGGTCTATCATATCCATAGTCACCTCTCCCTTAGCGTTGGTAATAGCCTTACGCATAAGTGGATTGGTAAAGAGTTTATTTATATCCCTAATTGTAGGACCCACGTTAGCAAACCACTGCATGTCTTGAGAGTAAGTTACTAAAGCATTCATCATATCTACAGGCATGATAGGCTTTGACCTGGCTTGCCTCATCTTAGTAGACGCCGCGGCTACTTGACTATTGGCTTGAGGCGATCTCCCCTTCTCTCCTAAAAGATCTAACGGTTGGATAACCTCTCCCTCTCTATACATCCTCCCTCCATAGTTTTCATTCCAAGGTAAATCCGTGCGGTATATATTTTTATATGCCTCATTAATTTCAGGATACATAGAAGGGTAGAACTCATTCATCTGCCACTCAGCCATAGCTACCACATCTTTGCCTGCCCACTCCACCAACTCATCCATCGTCCTCTTATAGTCCTCCCCTAAGAGAGACTCCATATTCTCAAAGGCAGGGGTGTTCGCTGGATCTTGTAGTTGCATGTATAAATATCCAACTTGATTTTTACTTAGTATTACAGACTTATCTTGTTTTACTTTCTGTAAAGCTTTTTTATTTTTCTTTGTCGGGTTAGCATCATACTGATCCTGTGCTTTTTTTACAGCTTCAGGGTTAGTGTATATCCCCTCTACTACTTGCTTAACAGAGTTGTCTTTATTGGTTCGACGCCACTTCTTTCCATACACCTCCTTCATCTTCCCACTCACCGCCTTCTTCGTCTCCATCATACGCTTCTTATATCCACGTATGCCTTCATTCAAACCTTCATATACCAGCTTACGTGCGTTCCCCCCAAGCAATACACCTGGCGCTTCGGCTATCCTTTCCATCAATCCCTCTATCGTTTCTGACTTTACAAATAAATTCTTAGGGTTTAAGCTTTTAATAAACTTCACCACCTTATTGTCATTGGCTTTAGTCGCTTCAGCGCTACGCTTTAAGTCATCTGTAGCCTCGTTGATTTCGTTAACCACATCAGGATCATTAACATCTACATCCCTGCCCGTGACATCTTTAAATACTTTTGCAAACTGCTCATTGTATTTAGCGTGAGCGGCTTGCAACTCCTCTTTAAACATCTCTCTACCCTCACCTATAATCCCGCTTAACATTTCTTCTGCCCTACTTAACGACTCCACCTTGATAACATTAGTGTCATCCATAAGTTTAGAGTTATTGATAGACATAACGATCATTAAGTCTACCATATCGTTCCTGTCTTGATCCGTCTGGTCTACCTTTTCCGCCAGGGCGTTAAACATTTCATTAAGAGACTCATTACTCTTTACTATATCATCCGCCGTAGCCGCTTCATCTGTCACTACTTCTTTTATAGCAGCCAGTCTCTTGCGTGTTTCGTTATCTATCTTCACCCCCTTCAACCGTCCGGACTGTACCACCTCATACTTCCCGTTGAGTATAGATTCTATCTTAGAGTCTAAAGCTTTTACCTGGCGCTTAGTTACTATATCTACCACCTCATCCATTAGGTTGGCTATATTTTTCTTATCCGCTTTTGTTACCTTTCCTAATAGATTCATTAGCTCTGACTTAGAATAGGTAGACCCTTTAATCGTAGGCAAAGCCTGACGTATAAAGTTTCTTAGGTCACGCTTCACTGCTTGCAGATCCATCCCACCTCTCCTTCTCTCCATCATCTTCTGCCTCATCTCTCTTATTCGAGTGTTCATCCCCTTAGTTGGGTTCACCCCCAGAGCTTTTTGCATATCGATAATCATCTGAGTCTGCTGATCTGTCTCCTGCTTCCTCTTCCCACTCTCGGCTATATACTCTGGCTGCTTTTCTAAGAACTCTATCGTCTGGTCCATTATCTCTCTCTCTGAGATCCTGTTGCCTTCTTTCCTTTTTTTATTCTTAGCATTCAACTTCTCCATAAACTTCTCTACCCGCGCAAAGAGTTTCACTCCTGCCCTGGCACCACCTTCTATATTTCCAAAACTTACAGGCATCTGACGGAACATATCCGCATCGATAGCCATCATCTTATTCACCTCCTTCACCTTCTCCTTCCTTATCCTTACGAGGTAGTCTTTAATCATTGCGTCGGAGAAGTTATTCTCCCTTCCGAACTTAATGATATCTTCCACAGTCATATTCTTGTTGAATATCTGTGTCTTTATATCTCCCTCAAAAACTTTAGGGACTTTATTAGCGTTCAAGTCTTTTGCTATCTGTCGGAACTGTGCGTCTGTAAAAGATACAGGGTTGGCTCCTGTAGCTCCTGTCTTTATATTCTTAAACGTATCAAGACTAAATAGTGACTCTTGACCAGCTAACCGACCAAACTCTAAAGCTATCTTCTCGTTTTTTGCAGGCACTACAATGTTTAAATCTATAGACACCTGGTCACTTTTTGGGAACTTATATAACCCCACCTTTACTATCCCGTCTGTCCCTATCTTTCCGTCGTTATCTTTAACAAACTTCTCAATCATTTGAGGGGTAAGCTCTGACTGAGTGGTGTTTTTAGTGGCTGCTGGAACCACTAACCCCCCGCCTGTATACTGTGTCCCGTCGATATTTAATGTAGCTCCGTCATCTGGTTTCTTCTCTAACCCTTTCAACCTATTTACCTCCTCGGTAGTATTCTCTACTATAGCCTGTGTCTTTATACCTTCAGTCTGCCCTTGGAACTTCCCCTCTACTACAGACACATTACGTACTGCGTATGGTTTACCTGACTTCTGCACTAAAGCTTTACTTCCAGCCTCTCTATTTTTAGGAAGATGTAGGATAGGTTTACTTCCATCCTTTAACTTTACATGCCATGGGTAGCTCTTGTGATCTCCTTTTACAACCTCTACTTCTCCGTCTACTTCTATAACAGCATATACATCTCCTGTCTTTAATCCTTTAGTCAGCTTCTCCGCAGCAACTCCCGCCACTAAATCTACTAATCTCTGCGACTTAGGAGTTTTGGTAGCCCCTACACTTTTGTTTGGATCGCCACCTAAAAACTGAACCACTTTAGGACGCAACTCTTTTGGTAAAGACTTAGCTATTTCTCCCACTATAGACTCTACTATATTACCTCTCTTTTCAAAAGTCGTAGTCGAAGGGTCTGAGAAATACTCGTTTACATCGGCCTTTAATTTTTTAGAACTCCCACGTAAATCAATCTCTCCCCCCGCTCTCTTTACCGCTGAAGAAACCGCGGCTCTAAAATTGGACGGAGAAACCAATCCCTCGTCCAACATAGAATCTAATATAGCTAAGGTAGAGTTTACTCCTGCAGCGCTACTTACTAATTTCTTATCCGCGCCTTTCGTTAAAGTGAGGTATCCTTTCCCTCCATTTTGTTTTAAACCTCGGTTAATGCCCTCAGCAATTCTTTTGGCTGGATCTTTCTTCCCCGCCGCCCAGACATCACCGTATTTAGTCACAAAGAATACACCTCCCCCTCCTTCAAAGATAGGCTTACCGTTTAAACTTATCTCTCCCACGAGCATGTCGTCTGGAGAAGTAATAACTGTGTCGTTACCTTTCAAGAAAGAAACATCATCAGGCTCTGTAATGAGCCCCTCTTTAATCATCTGAGCCACCTTCTCCTGTTGGGTATATGACACTTCAAAAGCTCCTATAGCCTGTGTCTTTAAAGCGTTAGCTGGTTCACTCACTTTCTGTCCTCCCTCTATCTCTTGTGTCTTTACATCCAACATACCCGTAGTTTGTTTACGAGCCCTACCCCCTTCTTTACTTTTCGGTCCTACGATCTCAGTAACCTGCATATCTACGCCACCTAAACCTGCACGCCTTAAAGTATTTAATCTTCCTTCTATACCTAATGCTTGAACCACACCTACATTATCTGTAGCTACATCATTTGACATTTGTATCCACGCTTCTAATTGCTCCCTCCCTTCAGGAGTTACAACTGAATCGTCAGTAATACTACGCAAGCTCATCTTCCCATCGGCATCTAAAGCTATAGTAAACTTTATCTTCTGACCTTTAACTCCACCTTTCAAATCGCTCATCTTAGTTCGAGGCATAGCCTCTACTTCTACAGTACCACCTGCTAAAGATTTTTTATTTAACGTATCAAATGTTGTACCTGATATAGATACCCCACTAATAAATGGAGGTTGTCTATCAAGACTTATTGTTTTTAATCCCTCACCAGTTTTCTCTTGGGCTTTTTTAGGCCCAGACTCTCTTACAGGCGTAGGCTTTCTTACAGGTGCAGGTTTGTCTACAATCTTTCTACCTGGCGCTCCATCAAACGTCTCAACAACCCCGTCGTCTTCCAGTTGATCAAGTACTTGGCCCCCTTCTTTATAGTTTAACCCAAACTTTTTCCGTATCTGTGATAAAGTTATTCTCTTTTCTCTAAGCTTTGAAACAAAGTCTTTTGCTTTTTGAAGTACAGCTTTAGCTTTGGGCTCAAGAACTTGTCGCTCTGTAACCTGCGTGTCACGCTCACCTTGAACCTTTTCTTCTGTCCCCAGCATAGCCACATCCGTCTCTGTAATCTCCTGACCTTCAGCTACTTTCTCAGCTATCGTGTTTAGTAAATCTACTACATCACGATCTGCCTGAGCCAACACCTCTTGTGGAGAGAAGCCAAAGATCTGAGCTATCTTAGCTAACCATTGCTTAATAGCGGTTTGCTGAGGAACCTCTAATTTAGAATACGTCTCAGACAAGAACCCTACAAACTCCGCTAAGAACTCTTCGTCCTGCACGATGGCTTTATCTCCATCAAATATCTGAGCATACCTTTCTAATTCTAACACCTGCTCTGGCGTTAGGTTGGTGCTTTTATTTATACCTTCCCTTAGAGATTTAATTAAATCTTTTGTAGCGGCTTGTATATTTACCTCGCTTCCAAACCTATCCTTTAAGATAGCGTGGAATACTTCGTGACCTATAGTTCTGCCCGTAGCTTTGGGCATATTTATATGTATGGTATTAGTGTTAGGATTAAAAGCCCCGCGAGAGTTTGTACTTACGTTATCTTTATACGAAGCTTCGCTCCTATGCATAACTATCTTTAGCTTCGGGAACAACCTCTTCACAGACTTTAAAGCTTTATCCACCCTTTCCATCAACATCTCTTCATGTTGCTGAGGAGTTTCATTAGGGTTCTCTCTCCTGAAATTTTCCGATCCATAATGCGAATCTGTTTCCGTCTGATCTACTACCGTAAGGTTTTCACTTACCTCTACACCAGGTTGCGCTGGAGCCATAACAGGGTCCCCTGCTTCATCAATATCTGATACCACTTCTACGGAAGTTTCTTCCGCAGCTTCCGTTACATTACGGCCACGAGTTCCGTCCCCTAAGTTTACAGGGCTATCGGTTAGCCCCGCTAAAAGATCCTCGAGGTCTGCCGCTCCTTGTTCTATTTCCTCCTGCGTTGCCTCTGGAGAAACTTCGGTTTCGCTTTCACTTTCAACGGTAACTCCCCCGGTGGTGTCTCCCTCTCCCACAGCTGCGCCATCTTGGGTTTGTTCTTGTACATCCACTTCCGTTGCGCTTGACTCTTGAATGGCATCTTGTTTTTCTTTTAGTAGTTGTTGTCTTTGCTTTTCTATATTTTCCTCCGACTCTAAGATCACCTCCATCCCATTTCTCTCTCGGATATTATTCTCCTGCTTTAAATCTGCTACGGCTTCCTCAGTAGTCACCTCTACAACAGCCTCTACGGCAGGCTCTTGTCTCCTACTGTATATCTCATCGAGCTGAGATTCTATTTCTTTTTTTCTATTCTTCTTTGCTCGCGTTAAACCGCCGCTTACCTTATCTAACTCTGTCTCTAACTCAATAGCCGCTTCAGCATCTTCTACCGAGAGACCATCTAAATCTTCACCAAGCTGTTCCATCTTGGCTTTCTTTTGCTTAAGCTTATCCTTCCTATCCTCCGCCATCCCCTTCAAAACTTGGTCTCCTTTTATCTTTAACTTCATCCCAGCAAACGTAGCATCATCGGTCTCCTCGATAATCTTTACCATCTGCTCAAAAGTTACAGGAGCTTCATCGGGTCCCATAGTATACTTACCTCTTCCTGCCACATTGCGTAGCATAGTAATGGCTGACCCAGGTGCCCCACCTACTATCTCAAATCCTATCTCTGCCGCATCCATCTCTTGCCCTACAAGCCCTCTTGCAGTGGCCTCTCCTACACCACCACCCAAGCCCTCTACCACTGTAGACGCACCTAAAGCTCTAAGGTTAGCTCTCTTTGCTGTCTTCCCCGCTTTAATAGCGGTCTTACCTACTCCTTTAAAAATCTTCCCTGCAATACCTCCCGTAAAAGCATCTATAATTCCTATCGTTGCACCTCGTCCTGCGGATTTAGTACGTATATTAAACATAGCATCCTCATCCTGTAGTATTTTACCTACGTTTTTTTCATTAAATTCTAACCCCCTTTCAGAAAGTTCTTCTTGAAGAAACTCCGAGAAAGAAAGGCCCGCCTCTAACGTAGCTCCTGCACCACCTAAAGCTCCCGCTATAGCACCACCTGCTGTGGTAAATACACCCAGTGGTCCAGCACTAAAACCTGTCGACCCTACCGCTGCTCCACCTGCCGCTCCTGTTCCAGCTCCCGCTGCTACCGCAGGGTTTACCATCTGAGCCACACTCGTTACAGCTATCTCTGTAATCGAAGTAGGCGCTGCCATAATTCCTTTTATAAAACCCCATGCTCCTCCCCCCGCTGCACTGTAAGCTTTGTTAAAAGCTTTCATTTCGTCCGAAGGACCTGTTGCGCTTAACTGCTCATTTACTCTTACAAAATCTGCTATATCTTCTTTAGAAGCCGACGCTCCTTTAAGGGATAATTCTAAAGCTTCGTCTACAGTATTACCTGTTTCAAACCCTTTCGCTCCCGCTCTCCATAGGTCTCCGAAGAAATCTGTTACTTCGTTTTTACCTACAGTTCTTTCTAACCACGTATCTTTTTCACCTGTAGCTATAGGTGTCAAGCCCTCATCACGGCGCCTTCTATTTTCCGCAGCCATATCCCTGTCGGATTTATCTATCGCGCTTTGCTGTCCTCTACGTCTACGCCCTGCTTCGAACTGTGTTACATCTCCTCCTCCAAACTCATCTGGCACCTGACCTATTATGGTCTCCAGGTCTCCCTCTAACGCAGCGTCAATTTCTTCCTGAGAAATATCCGAAGATCCAGGATCTTGGACCATTGGAGTATCGGATTCCAACGGCTGATCTGGAGAAGTAAGTTGAGAATCGTCTTTTTTTTTTACCTTATCAGCCCATAAATTAAAAGGCTCACGCTCTTCAAAGGTATTATCTACAGAAGAAATCCACCCATAAAGTTCTTCCTGATACTTTTGATCTTTCCCGATTTTTTTCTTCCACTCTTCATAAGGCTCACGCTCTTCAAAGGTTGGGTCCGTGCTACTAATCCACGCATATAGATCTACTAAATAATCCTCCATATTATGATACTTTTATAAAGTCTACATCTAATTTATTATAGTCTACCCATAACTCCTCTCCCACCTGTACGGTTGCATGAGGAACTTCCTGAGCCATTACACCTTGGTACACACCCTCTAAATGTTTAGAAGGATCTTTATACATAAAGGTATATATGTTGTGCCCATTAGGCGATGTGCCTACTAAGTTTATATTATTCTTTATACGTATGTCTGACGGAGCTGGCGTTCCACCTCCACCACCACCGCCGGTTCTACCCGCTCTCTTGTCCTTTAATCTTTGGCGTTCTACACCAATAACATCCTCTATCATCTGCAGTTGGTTGATGGTGTAGTTTTCATCATCCTGTCCAGGCCATCCATCTCCCCATGCATCTTCAATTTTAGTTGTACTTTCTCCCACTTTAATTATAACATCGCTACCTTCCACTATTACTTTAATCCCTAAGTCCCCATCAACGTCGCTGAACATCTGAGATGGAAGAGCGGCGTTAATAACTTTTTCGTACACTTTTTTCACCTGCACTGCTGGATCAATTCCTCCCCCTCCTAATGTCCCTCCTAACTCTTTCTGAATATACTCAAGTGGAGCTTTACCGCCCAGCAGGTCTGATGGAGCCTGCATGTTAATCACCCCGTACTCTTCGAGCTGCCCCTGTCCTGAAGCTTTTCCAGTACCGTACTCTTCTGGGAAGTTGTCAAGGATAGTTGGATCTTCACGTAGTAAAGTCTCCCACTTCATTGCGCCAGTTGGTGTTGCCGCAGCCCATAGCTCTCTCATAGCGTCTTGAGTACTCAACCCTTCTACGTCTACTGTCATAGGCTCACCATCTTCTCGCGTAAGCTCAAATGATACAATAGACCCGTCAGGATTGACATTTCTCTTAACCTGCTGGTAAGGCATCTCTCCTTCCGCAAGCCCCTTATTAAACTCATTAACCAAGTTCTGAGCGCCTGAGTTAGCCGTAGTACCTTCTGCGGTAATAAAGTCTCTAAGAGAGTTAAAGTATCCTCTACCTTCATCGAGGTTAATTTCTTGTCCCGCTTCAATAGCTGATTGCTTCTGCTCAGCGAATCCTTTTGTAAACCCAGCCTTCTTTGAGATCTGTGCCTCCAGTGCTAACCTTGCGTTCTTTTCAATTTCTGCTTCTTGCTCTTCGTTAAACTGAAAAACAAACCCACCTGATTTATCAGGGTTAGGAACCATTAATATTTTACTTGGATCGCCTGCCGCTACATCGGGCTCTTCAGTAAAATCCTCAGCTGTATAACCAGCTTCTTGTAGTATGCTTAATTTTTGTGCAGGAGTATTTGTTATTACACCCACCATACGGTCCATCATCTCTCCATTCTTGTCGAGCATCCTCCAATCTTCCATAGTTTTTACACCCTGCTGCGCTAACACAGCAGCGTCTACCACTTCCCCTAACTTCTCCACCTCTCCCAGTGCAGAATCAGATGTAGCTACGTAGTCCATTTTTTGGTTCATACGTGAATTAATTACAGATAAGCTAATCTGATTAGCTGGGTTGTTAGGATCGTAAGGCTCTCCAGTTTCAGGATTAATACCAGTGTGTACGTAATGCAATTCTCCTGTAGCAGGATTGCCACTAAGCTCGTATTGCCCTAAGTTTGCTAACCCAGCAGTGGTGTTATTAATAGCTTGTTCTCCTATAACCGATATCCCCTCTTGCGTCCTTGTTGCCGCCTCGTCATAATGCTTAGCAAAGCTATCCAAGCTTCCTTTAAGCTGCGTAAAACTATCGCTTACCCTTTGCTGATACCTTTGGTTTTCACTTGGAGTAACAAGCCCTCTGCGTACATGATCCATCTGCACAGACATAGCATTCTTAGCCCACTCACTACCCTCTAATACAGACTCGTTCAGGCTTTTACTATTGTATTGATCGAACTCTCCAGCACGATTCATTGCCTCAGTATTCGCCTTCTCTATCTCCGCCTTCTGAGTTTCCCTTTCGTCACGTACAGTGTTAATAGTGTCCGTTAAGTTCTTACTTATAGTACCCCAATCGACCTGCGTTTTCGCCAGGTCTCTCTCTTCTCTATATACGTACTTGTCGGTATCTAATACCTTACTCGATATACTAAAATCTTTTGCCATGGTTATTCTTAATCAAACATTGAACTTACACCACTCCAAGAACCTAAAGCCCCAGGGTCTTGCCTCACCTGCTTCCCGGTAATTTCTTGAGAAGAAATCCAATCAAAAAGTGCCAGCTCATCATTTACATCTACGCCAGCCATTTTGGCTTTGAGCTTCATATTACCGCTATTCATTAGAGCCTGAGCCCTCTTGTCGTTCATGCTCCTGCCATATAGTGGAGCTAAGTCTCCTACTCCCTGAGCCACCTGCCCTATACCTTGGAAGCCAGCCTCTATACCCATGCGTCTTGCTTCTGCTGCCTCACGAGCTTTCTGGTCCTGCATCTTAGCCTCACCCACATCCATAGAAATAAGCTGCTGCTTCTGCTGCTCTCTTGCGTCAGCCTTCATCTTGTTCATATTGAACATTTCGTCACCCATAGTTTGACGAGTCTGTGATGATTCAGCTGTCTGTTGTGCTCCCACTCTACCTACACCAGCAGCTAATGCCCTTGAGTCACCCTCTTGTAAAGCCTCTATAGCCTGCCTGTCTGCCGCTAAGTTCGCTTCGAACTCTGCTTCGAAAGCTTCTAAAGGCAAGCTTAACTCTCCGTATTCATTCTGTTCCGCTCTCTTCCGAGCGTTCATCATCATACGCTTCGCCTCGTTGTCAGCATTTTGCTGAGCTGTGCGGGCTTTAGATGCAGAGGTAAAGCCCTGTACAGATGTAGCTATACCAGAACCTATTCCTATTACTGCCGATGTTGTTACTGCCATATCAAATATGTTTAATCATTTCCGTAGAGTAAGAGGAAGCTTCAGTAAATCCCATCTTTACGTATGTGTTTATTAGTGGTTTATTCTTTATTAACGCGTATATAAATTTATTACCTAAATCTTTAGCCAGCCTTTCCACTGTTTGGACCAGAAGTTCGAGAGCTCTCTTCCTTCCTTCCCTATTTTTGTAGTGGATGTTAGATATTATCCAGTCACACCATACAGCTTTAGAGTTAGTTCTATACATAAAGCCAGCACAAACAGGAACTCCGTCATCATAGACGATAAAACCTCCCACCCCGTCATCAGGTAAAAAGTCTTTAGAAGGTGGTGTCCACCTCCAATCTTTCCACCATTGGCATAAGATGTTTTCATAATCCCCTTCTTGTAATGGCTCTATACTTAATTGCATTTATGCAAAGATAGCACAAATTATGGATAACTCTTCATGACACTGCTTCCTACTGCAAATAATTCTACAGGAGTGGTGCTTGTATTTTCCAATTTAAACTGCATAAAGTATCCTCGAGCTCCATGGGACTCTGCTACTACGTCTTTAAAGTAAAAAATAAAGTCTCCCTGAGCAGGAGAAACCCCTGTCGTTACCGTCCCTGGCTCAAGCACAGTAGGGTCTATACTTAAAGTATTGGCGTTAAACGTACCGCTTATAGCATTAATCTCAGTTACCTGACCTACATATACAGGGGCCCCTGTAGCTACAGGAGGTGTGCCTGTCAAAGGGGTAGAGTATATATAGTCTCCTACACTAACAATAGATCCTACGTTAACTGTAAATGTAATAATCGTTACAGTAGGTGCTCCAAATACTTGGCCTGCACTACCTATACCATTCACACTTCTATCGCGATAGTCTCTTGTTCCTTCTGTTTCTCTTAGGAAGGTAAACCACTCTCCTTCTTTTTGCTCAAAATATGTCGCCAACATAGATCCAGACCCTAAGTCTGTAATCAAACTTGTGCAAGCCCACCTGTCATCACTTTCATAAGACATAGTCTTAAAGAGTTTAATAGTCTTAGGCTCAATGTTTAACACTCCCGTAATGGTAGAGTCATATTGAACTCCGTAGTAGTTGTTTCTGGTTTCGTTTACATTATGTCGATATAGATTCGCTCCACTGACGCTCCCGTCATCATTGGTAGTAGGGCCAAAGCTATAGAAATATCCATTCATCCCGATCATATAATCAGGTAGGTAAGAGTAGAAAGACGGCCATCCTTTGGAGTCTTCCGAGTACGATAGTGTAGCTGCTTTATCTGCCATAGTGTTTTATATTAACAATTTGTTGTACATGGCCCAGTGGTAATATTGGTGATAGTTCCATTAGCATCAACGGTAACACATTTTGTTACACCATCTCCATCCTCAACAGGGTATACCCCTGCAGGCACGGGGGTCTCTCCTGTGTAATTTTCAAACGCCCAGTCATTAATCCCCAACATAGTATTTGTTCCATCACCCCCTGGCTCCACCGAACATGTGTACATAACTTTACTTAAAGAAGTGCAGCTCCCTCCTGAAGAAGGGTTGTATGGGAATGGGTTAAGAGACTTAGGGCAATAAGCTGTTGCATACCACTCTGTAATAGAATCGGGAGCATCAACTCTAATTTCCAACACCCCCACGGACGGGTCTGTTTTAGGGACAACCATAAAAGCATCGTTTACTCCTGGGGCATATACTCCGCCCGCGGTTAAAGACACCTCGGAGGCTGGAGCCACAGGAATTGTAGCGCTTCCGATAGCTATAAAATCGGTAATAGAGTCATTCCACTCATAAGCACTACCGCTATAAGGTCCTGCGGGAGAGCCATTAATCATGGGTGGAGAAAAGCTGCCTCCAGCAGCCTCATTACCTATATACCCTTGTTTATAACCATAGGCTCGAGAGGAATATTCTGAAGCAGACAACCCATCGTGTGTCCATGTTAGTCTATCAGGGATAGTGAGGGGAGCAAACTTTATTATAACCGCGCCTACAGAACTCCCTACATTATAATTTACGCTATACACCCCTTCAGCAGCGTTAGCATAAACAGGGCCATCGCAATTAATAAATGACGGTCCACACTCAGGGCAAGCTTGACAGGGTCCTAAGACGCCGCTAAGCTTCTGGCGATACACGCCGCCTACCTGATACCACCCAT
>Ga0209337_1002432_pt1 | contig 13453 bp, 4 predicted proteins | sample LinPmetageLP53_FD_184044 | JGI IMG/M metagenome (GOLD analysis project Ga0209337, IMG submission 184044) | Marine viral communities from the Pacific Ocean - LP-53 (SPAdes) (version 2) | ecosystem: Environmental > Aquatic > Marine > Oceanic | place: Pacific Ocean | collected 2010-02-08
AAAAGCTGAGTTATTCGCTATAAGTTCCGAAGTAACTGAAAGTAGTAAATAAACACTAAAAAATGTAACTATATATCAGTACTATACAGTTAAATTTAATTATGGATAACAAAGTTACATTCAGAACCTTTAAAGAGGGTGATTATGAAATGTGTTGTGATTGGTGGAGATGGTGGTGGAAGGGTAAGATACCAGTTAAAAAAGCGTTTCTACCTAGAGATAACAGATGTTTTATGATAGAGAGTGACGATATACCTGTTGCGGCTAGTTTTCTCTATACAGACGAGTTAATGGGTTATTTAACATGGACGGTGTCAAACCCTAAATACAAAAAACCTGACAGAAGACAGTTGTTAGAGTTATTAATTACAAAAATAGAGGAGGAGGCAAGAGATATATGGGGAGTGAAGTTTTTACTCACCGTATGTGGTAACAAACATTTAGAAAAAATGCATAGAAAATTAAATTGGTTCGTAGAGGACTCCGCTCCATCATACGAATGTTTCAAATACTTATAAAATGGGTAGAGCAGCACAAAGAGACAACGAAACTAACATAACAGATGCTACAGACAAGCAACTAGAGGCGGCTAGAGAAGCGTTAGCTTTACAGCAGTCTACACTAAGCGCGCAGAAGCAGCAGTATAGGGAGTTTGAGTTTACTAATCCGTTTTCAGATATGGAAAATCCATTTGAAGATTTAACGGTAAGTCAAGAGGCGGCTAGGTTTCAGATGGAGCAAGGTACACAGCAGAGGGCTAATATAATGGATCGAATGAGTGGCGCGGCTGGATCTTCTGGTATAGCTGGTTTAGCTCAAAGTTTAGCAAATCAAGGTACATTTCAAGCCCGACAAGTTTCAGCTGATATAGCTCAGCAAGAAGCTACTAATCAACAATTTGCGGCTAAAGGCGCCTCGCAAGTAGATATGATGCAAAGACAGGGTGCCGCGGCTGTACAACAAGCTGAATTTGGCAGAGAGTCTACTATGTACGCAGCTGAACTAGCTGAACTAGCAGGTACTCGAGGTGCTATGCAAGGTGCGTATGGAAATCAGATGGCTGGATTAGGTGCTATATCACAAATGAACGCGGCTAGGATGGGTATGTGGGGAGACATCATAGGTGGTGTTACATCGGCAGCGGGGAGCGCACTAACTCCGGTTGGATAATAAAAGACGTGGAATTTAAAAAGTTAAATTAAAATGGCAGTAAATTTATATCAAGGGGCTGATCCTTCTATATCCGCGGCGGCGGGTAGAGCTGGCGCGGCTTTGGAGCCTGCAGACCTTGGGAAAACCTTTCAAGGTGTTGCCTCGGGATATGCGTATGGAATGGCGCACGTTGGAGCGGCCGCAGGTCAAGTTGCTAAAGTAGCTACTCAAGCAACGACCGCTATGGTAGAGGAGATTAAATCTATAAAGAGTGACGATGAGTATGGAGAGCATCATACTAAAGTTGTATTCGACCAGTTAAAGGGTTTAGCTAGTAAAGGTTTTAAGATATTTAAAGAGAAAAAAGGTGAAGCAAGAAAAGAGGCAAGAGAGGATTTCAGAAATCAATGGAAAAGATCTACTGGCGCTTTAAAAGACATGATGAAAGGTAATTTCATGAATGAAATGCTAGTCAAAGAAGATCAGATCAATCAAAATTTAAGTATAGATAAAGCTATTACGCAAAGGCTTATATCAGCAAAAGGTAAACCCTTAAACGCACCTGGTAAATCTTACAACGGAGCTTATGCTAGGTTAGAGTCTTCTGAAGACGGAAAAGAGCTAGTGCAAAGATTTTATGATAAAGACGGTAAACCGATACATGGCTTTGATTCTAATGGTGAGATAATATACACGCGGAAAAGTGGATTACTACGCCAAGCTAAGTTAGATCCACTAACTATGACCGCAAAGGATATAAGCAACTTGTTGGTCACAAAAGAACCAGAGGCATTAGCTACTATTCAAGCTCAGGAACTCGCAGCGATGAAGCTTGGTTCTGCTGGTTTAGATTTTAGAGAAGGTGATTATATCAGGGTTGTAAAAGAGCAGGTTAACACCCGTAATAGATTTAACGATTTAACCCATACACCTATAGGTAATGAGCAGTCAACCTACGCGGAGCATTTAAGTAGCCCTGACAACGCTTGGAGTGAGAAAATGTGGGCTTCTATAAGAAATTTAGAGGGTGTGAAAGACACTAACGATATTCCAGGTATTGACGCGGGTGACTTTGACGAAAGTGATGTTGAAAACATGCGGATTTTACGTAATGAAATGCTTAACTACGAGAACCTAGAAGCTAGAGATCTTTTCACGGAATGGTTAGTAGCCGCCGGAGAGAAGAGTTATAATGAAAGAAAATCTATTTTTGACTTGAATAAAGCCGAGCAAAAAGCTAAGTCTGGCGGAACGGAAAAAGGTGAAAACCGGCATTTTGAGCAGGTACCACAGCCAGGCGGTGGTACACGAACCATTTACCACAGTGACATGCTTGATCAGGTAAATGCTTTTAAAAGTGCAGAAAGTCAAAACTCTGGTCAAGAATTTTCAGGTGTAGATGGAGAGCTATACCGCTTCAACGATCAATGGGAAATGCTTTGGAAAAATGAAGACAATCCTCAAGGAGATTGGATACCAGCTGATAGAAGCGCTGTGTTAAACAACCTACGTATAAACCGCAAGTCAGAGTGGCTTAGCATGGTCGGTGGAGCACTAGCTGTTGAAGGTAAAGCCGCTAAGAGCACGACGTTAACGGAAGATCAGATAACTGGTATAAAAACTGTTTGGGGAGGCGCGGTTAAAGAATCATCAGCTCAAAAAACATTTGCTAAAATACTAACTCAATTCCCGGATATCAGTAATGAAATGAGTGATGAAGATATGTTTAGTGGCTATAAGTTTAGTTACAAGGGTGTTACTTATGATTTAAACAACAGCGACGATGCAGATAAGTTTATAGCGGCTCTAGGACAACAGGAGCAAGTGTCTGAAGAAGGGTTTGCGGCAAAGTTTAATTAAACAAAAGAAGATTAAAGTATGAACGAAGAAGCTTTAAACGCAGCGTATCAGCATTTTACTGGTGGTGGTTATAGTGGTAACATTGAAGATTTCAAAAATCTAATATCAACTAATAGCGAAGCCTTCAATGCATCATTTAGCAATTTTAAGAATGGTGGATATAAAGGTAGTACAGAAGACTTCTCTAAACTAATCGGTGTAGAGCTGGGAAAAACAAAAGGTGCTGTGGAAGTCGATGTGGCTGCAGCGCCTCAACCAGTATCCACAGGTACGGAGTTAGCATCGGAAAATGGTTCTTTGGATTCTCAATTTAATCCTAGTCAAAAGCTTGACGTGGGGATTGAGGTAATGCAGCCAGACGCGATTCGTGACGATTTTAAAATCAATAACTCTATTGAGTTGCTACGAAAAACACCTAGACCTGGTGATTTTCCAACATACTCTCAAATTAAACCTGGCGCCAGCGCTGAGACCTATGTTAACTCATCTGATTTTCGCGGATGGTTAGAGGGTGAAAATCCATACCCCTTTGGGGATGTTGAAGGTGAAAAAAAAGCGGTTAAGATTAAAGAGATTGAAAAACACCTAGCAATAACTACTCAGCAGGCCGCTAACCTTAAAGCTCAGGCTAAAAAAGATTTTACGCGTGATTTTAGTAAACAAGATCCATCATCTCCAGCTTCAAGCGTTGAAATGAAACTTTTTAGAATCATGGACAATCAGCCATATTTTTCAGAGTTTGCCAAAGATAACCCTGACGGCGGAGAGTTAAAGGACTTATTTGAAGATTGGTATAAGCAAACCGTAGGAGATTACGAAAAGCAAGAGATGGTGTCTGTTTCTTCTAGTCCTGGTATGCCTGGGCATAATGAATTACGCACAGTCAATGTACCCAAAAACGAAAACTATAGTATGCTTAGAACCCCGTCTGAGGACGGTCAAAGCAACACTGAGGATATGGACGCTTTGTGGGGAGAATTTTGGAATGAGATTGTGAGCGAAGAAAACGATAGTAGAAGAATGACATCCGAGAGGAGGAAAGCTGTCGATGGCGTTAATAACGGAGTATCTATAATTGAAAACCAAAAAAGCTTAGAAGCTGGCCACATAAAAACATTTTTGAGTTCAACGACCGATAATAATGTAGAGTTAGCTGGGGAACGCGAACTAGCTGGTATAAACACGCGCTTATTGAGGCATTACCTTGGAGAAGAAGAGCTACCGCCTGAAACAGTGGCGCGTCTTGAAAACACCCGATCCGTCAACGTTCGACTTGACGGGGTTTGGTCCGGGGAAGGGGCAAGGGAACTTTATTTTGATTACGAAAATATGGTGGCTACTACTAGCGCTAGCTCAAGTGAAACCTCTAATGATGTAACGGGTGTATATGAGCAGTATTTATCGCAGTATCAGGGAACAGAAATCAGTGGATTACGCAGATTAAATAATCGAGCTTTATTTGAAAGAGCTGGTTGGGAGATAGAGAAGAAGGAGGCAATGGAGGTTGTTGTAACGGATTTAGAACTACGCAAAAGATTTGCTAAATACAAAAGCCCAGATCAAAACCACATTTACAACGTACCGTTAGGAGAGCTAGTTGCTTCGTATGACGGAGCTATGGGGACGTATTTCGGTGATTATGGTTCGCCTGATATATATAACCCACAACAAAAAGGAATTACAGCGGGCGTCAGCGAAATGGAGCCAACTAGTTACGAAGGATTATCGTTTGAAAATGAAGATGAGTTTAAAGAATATTTAGACTCTAAAAAGCAACAGGTTGCTGATCTATCTATTAGAGAGCAAGCTTTGTGGCAAACGTTTTATTTAAACAAAGATCCGCTAGATATAGAGTACAGTAAAGGCGAAATGTTTATGGCGTCGGTTTACGGTGGCTTAGGACGTTTAGGAGATAGGGAAGCGGAGAAACTTAAAGAAAAAGGAGGTGGAAAAGCCGTTCATGATGAAATACTTTATAGCGTTGCTCCAGAAGCTGACTTAGATTTAAACGAGGATCAAGTAAGAGCTTTAGAAAGAAGCTTTGGTGATGAGGCTATAGAAACCGCAGGTGGTCTATTAGGTATGACACCTCATTTAGTTGCCGGGAATAAACTTATTGGATTAACAGGTGCAATGAAGTTAATTCAAGGCGCGAATGGTGTCAAGTATTTAATAGGTGGTAAAAGACTTCGTGAGGCTCAAGCCACGCGGTGGGCGCTTAAAAACGCACCTAAGAAAATAAACCCAACAACTGGAGCGCGAGATGGTAAAATGGCTTTAGATGCGCTAGTAAAAAACGGCACAATCAAAACCGCAAAAGCCAATGGGTGGGAAAAAGGAAGTGCGCTGCTTATGGGTGGTGTTCTTGAAGACTTCAAGATGAGAGAAGTTATGGGTGCTACCGGTGGTCAACAGTTTGACAGAGGTGTAGGGTTTGGTTTTTATTTAGGTGGTAAGGTATTGCCGTTTTCATTTAAACCAGGTGCTGGAGCAAGATATGATTTTTCTACAAAACCTGGTATGCTAGGGATTCCTGGGTTTGGAGGCAATAGAATGAACACGTTTTTAGAGCTCACAGCTAAAGGCGGCTCTGCTTTTACTTTAGCAGCTGAAGCTGGTGACGTTATAGGCGCTACTGTAGATGAAATGGAAAAAGACGGGGCATGGAATGAGTATGTGGAGACTCATTGGGGTGACTACGATAAAGCGTTTAACAGAACTATACTGCATATGCTTACTGGGTCTTTTCTTGGTGCAACACACTTAAAAGCTAATGACTTAAAAACTTATGATAGTATAAAGAAGTTTGGATTTGCCGCAGGGGATAAGCTTAACAACGTAGTCAAAACTCAAAGAGAAAGGGCTAAAGCGGAGGGCGTAGACGTGAGTAATGCTGACGCTTATAACGCGTGGAAAGAAGAGGGGCTTGAGAATGAAATAGCTCAGTCGATGAAACCAGGTGAAGTTGGAGGCATAAAAACTACTGGAGGAGATGTTTTTATAAAAGAAAGCGAGGCAATAGAAAAATATACCCAAGACTTAATTATGGCTACCACTATTCTTTGGAGAGCTAATGACATGGCGGACTGGACCGATCCAGTTAAAGGCGAAGCGTTATGGAAAGAGCATATGAAGCCAATAGAGGATTTATTTAAAGCTCAAGGGAAAAACCTGACTATTGAATTTACGGATCAACCTATATACCAAGCGACCGGAACTCAGGAGGATGGTACAATGGGATATCAAGAAGTAGGTGCTACATATACTAGGCTTTCCAGCAAAACACATTATGGTAAAGAGAGCAAATCTGATACCGGTGTAATTCGTGTAAATCTTAAAGCCGCCTCTGGCAAAGGCACGATGAGCCATGAGGGGTTACACGCATATCTCGATATAATGTTTGATGGTAAACCGCAACTTAAGGCTGAGTTTGAAAGTAGCTTTAAAGCGGTGTTGGAAAAAGTTCAAATTCCTGGAGAGGGAAATCTTTATCAATCAATAATAAAAGATAAGGCTCTTGAAGGTGATAAGACTTTACAGTTAGAGGAAATGATGACGTATACAGCTGAGTATTTATCTAAAGTAGAAAACGCGCACTTAGTAAACGGAAAAGCATTTAACAATATAGCTAGGTTTTTCAACACCCTTTCAAAAGACGCAGCGCTTAAAAATGGTGATTTCTACACCGGCAACGACGTAATTAGAATGCTAAAAGGATTTGGCGAAACAGGTGATGTTAAATTATTAAAGCACCTAGATCAATATGTAGATATAGCAGAGGGAAGTAGTGGTAGCGGCGGCACTGCAGCTTCAAGAACTTTTATAGATGCTAACAATGTTAAGGAGACCGCTACAAGTGTTGTAGAAAACTTAAAAACGGAAAAAGATAGAATAATTCAAGATCAAAAAGATCTAGCATTGAGTAAGCCAGATGGCTTTAAGGAAATGCAGGCGGAAAACGTAAAAAGACTTGGTGGTGAGACAAAGACAAATAATAAGGGAGAGGTTGAAATAGTTGAATATGGTATTAACGATCAAATTAAAATAGCTGAAGGTATACTAAAGGAAGGTAATCCTAGAGATCGAATAAACCAACATATTGGTCAAATCAAAAGAGAGACAGTAGTAAATAAGGAGACTGGTAAGGAAGAAACTAAAATTGTAAAAGGGGAAGATGGTAAACCAGTGTATGAGAGTAAGTTTACCAAAGAAGACTTAAAAGACATAGACAAAGGTGGTACAGAAGAAGGTCAAAAAGCTCTAAGAAAAACCATGGAAGAGCTCTTACAAAGTGAACTTGTGAGAAACATGATGTTTGAGGGTTCTATATATAAATCTAAACCAGATGGTAAGCTATCAATTGAAGCTGAAGAGTATCTAGGTGGCGTTAGAGACAACTTGGTAAATAGACTTAGAAAAAATTACGATCCAAGTGTGAACCCAGATGTATTTGGCTGGGTTATAGGTGTGTCTGGTGGGGTAAGCGCAAAAGGAGGTCCAAGGCAATCTATACTGTTTAGGGCTAAAGGTGATCAAATGCTTAAAGCTGAAAAGAAAATAAAAACAACTTCTAATGAAGTAATAGAGGGATATGAGAACATGTTCGGCGACGAGGGTGCCGGGATGAGGGAGTTAGAAGAGGGTTCAAAAGAAGTTGAGGTGTTACGCAAGAAATTCGCCGACACCGTAGAGTATTCTCCTGAGCAGATTGAGACTATGGAGGGTGAGGTCGGCAAGAACAACGTGGATGTTACTAAACCATACAAGCACGTTAAAAAGCTTTTAAATGACCAAACTAAGAAGATGGTCACCGACCCAAAGACGGGTAAAAGTAAATTTGTTGTTCCAACAAAAGCCGCTGACGTACAAGCAATTGGGCCACTTAAAGAGGTTCTTAGGATGGAAGCAGAGCACCACGGGGTGCCACTTGAAGACTTTTTAGCTAGCGCAACTATACCAAAGTACCGCGACGCGGCTAGAAAACAAATATACAAAGATAGAGTAGCGAACATACAAGCGATGCCTGATGGCACTTCGCCAAGTGGCAAGTCTATGGGTGTGGCTACAAGTAAGTTTGGGGAATTTTTAGTTAAAGGACAAAGAGTGCGATCAGCTAAGACTGGTAGTACGCAAGGTTTAGCTGAGCAGGAGCTAAAACTAGATCGATTAGAACCTACCACTGAAATGATAAACGAGTATTTAGAGCTATTTGGAATAAAGCCTGACGGATCTCTAGTTACCGTTGCCGCAAATAAATTTGACGGTGCTATTAAGCAACAGATAATTCAAAGAGCCGCTCTTAACGTAAATCAAATAGCTAGATTCCAACAAGGTAAAAAAGACGCTCCAATAGGCGAGGGTCGATCTCCAATTATGGCTTCTAGAGTGTTTGATGCGTTTAAGGAGCGATTCCCGGACTACACCAATGATCGTATACACGACGCTTTTTATCGATCTTATTTTGATCTGTCTTTAACCTCAGCAGAGAAGAAGTATTTTGATAATATAAAGATAGAGGAAGGATTAACAACTAGGGATCAAGCTATAGAGTTTGGCCTTATAGAATCTAAAACAATGGCCGAAAAGTCTGAGCAATTTAAGTTTGATAAAAGCTTAGAGTCTTTAGACTTTACATTTGAAAAAGTTTTACCAAATGGAGATGTTATAGTTAGTGGGGATTTACGCGGTCTTGATATTAGCTCTACACGTAGAACAAAAGATGGTCAAATTATAGTAAAAGCAGACAAGATTAGAGAAATGCTTGATCACTCTGGGGGTGTTGGGCAGCTACTCTACAGCGCTGTTCCTGAGTTATTTGAGAATAAATCGCTTATCTCTCAAATGTTATTTATACACCAGAGAACTACGGCTGAAGGTATTAGCGCTGAAACAATCGCTGGTAGAAAAGCAAAAGGTAAAGGGGATATAGTTACTGAGACTGGTGAGTCAGCAGCCGGTTTAGATTTCACTAAAGGACAAGACGCTGTGTTAAGAAAATCTAAGAAACAAAAAGATCTTTCGCCAGAAGATATAGCTGCAATTAAAAAAATCTGGAAAGACGTTAAAGTAGAGTTTACATCTGCTAACTCTCAAGTTACTGGAGCTAAGAAATTTAGAAAAGCTGAAACAGAAGCTGAGCGAATGGAGATAGCAGAAAAATACTTTAGTGAGCTCAGTGAAAAGAGTAAAGAAGATATTTATAATGCTATGGGTAGTACCCTTGAGTATTACGTTGGCACATCAAAAAATAAAGCTGAGTACCTAAGTAGAGCTGAGTATGTCATGAAAGGTATGAGGGGTAATACAAACTTAAGATTAGGGTTTAGACAATTAGCGCCAATCTTAGCTGTGTATAAAGGTAAGGGAAGCCTTGATGTAGCTCATAACCTAAAAAACATGAGCTCCAAGGAGTTACTGAAATTAGCTAAAACAATGAGGGATCCAGACGTTATAAGACCTGTTCAAAGGGTAGCAACGGAAATGGAAGTAGCAGGTGTTGAACAGTACGACGCGTGGAGGAGTGACTTGATTAGAGCTATAAAAAACCAGCTTAAAACGGGTTATCAAATTGACGGTCCTTTAAAACTAGAACATTTAAAAACATCCGTAGCGCAATCATACAAAGCTGGAGAACTTATAGTCACTGGTAATTGGAGTAAGTACGGTAAAGAAACGCTCAAAGACTTTGTTGGAGTGTTAGCCCCAAAAGAGCTTTTAGATATTATAGACGCGAAAGGTGGTAAAACTAACATGGAGGCCTTGTATCGCATGGCTATATTAGAGCCCGCTACACTAGCGGATTTTGTTACAGTGGCTTCTGGAGGCAAGCAAACATTATTAGATTATGTGCTTAAAGAAGGTGTTAGTAGATTCCGTGAGCTTCAAAGTCAAACCCGCGCAGAAAGAGCTCAAGACAAAGCTATTATACGAGATGCTAATGCTAAGTTAAATAGAGAGGGTTTTGCGGGTAAAGGTGAAAAAGTAGGTTTATACGTGGCATCTAGAGTTTTTGATAACCACAAAAAAGCTCTTAAACTAGGTAGAGAAAAAAGTAAGGACCGCAAAGGCATGAGCACTTGGGACTTTGACGATACATTAGCCACAACTAAATCAGGCGTTGGTGCTAGAATTCCAAATCCTGAAGGAACGCCTAAACCAGGTCGTAAAGTTATATTTATGGCTGGGGGTGCTGGGTCTGGAAAAGGGAATGTTATCAGTAAACTTGAGTTGGAAAAAGCTGGGTATAAAATTGTAAACTCAGATATATCCTTAGAGTGGTTAAAAAAGAACCACGGTTTACCTGAAAACCAGACTGATTATACCGCAGAGCAAAGAAGTCAATTATCTAAATTGACATGGGAAGCTAGGAAGATAGCCAAACATAAGCAAGGTAAATTTGCGGGTAAAGGAGACGGGGTAATAGTTGACGGAACAGGTGGGTCTATCAAGGCGATGGGAAAGCTAGTTCAAGAGTTTAAAGATAAAGGATATGATGCGTCTATGGTTTTTGTTGAAACATCTCTTGAGGTTGCTCAACAGAGAAATGCTGCTAGAAAAGGACGATCTTTAAGAGAGGGTATACTAAATAAAAACCACGAACAAGTACAAGGTAATAAAGAAGCGTTTAGAGAGTTATTTAAAGAAAACTTTAATGAGATCTCCACTGACAACATCGGGCTTAAAGATGCGCTGCCTAAAGAGTTTAAAGATAAAGTAGACAACTTCACAAACAGCTATGAAAATCGTAGATTAGACGCAGAAGAGTTTGCTAGAGATGGAGCTGAGATAAAAGACAGAGGTGGTGAGTTTGACTTTTCAGAATTCAACAAGGTAACAGGTGGTGAACCTGGTCCATTCTTGGAGAAAGCTTTAGAGCGAGCTAAGAAGTTTGGAACTAAAGATCAGTTTATTCTTACAGCTAGGGCCCCTGAAGCTGCGCCAGCCATACACGAGTTCCTGAAAGCTCAAGGGTTAGATATACCTTTAGAGAATATTACTGGGCTAGGAAACAGTACTGGTGAAGCTAAAGCAAGATGGATGTTAGAAAAGTTTGCTGAGGGTTACAATGACATGTACTTCGCAGACGATGTTATGTCAAATGTTGATGCGGTTAAAAAGGTGTTAGATCAACTTGATGTTAAATCTAAGGTGCAGCAAGCTTTAGCAAGTAGAAACTTTAACGCTGAAATTAACGATATCATGCAGCACTCACTAGGTATTGAATCTGTTAAAAGATTTTCTAAAGCTGAGGGTAGGATGAGAGGTAAGGACGCTAAACGCAGAAAACTATTTGTACCAGATACAGCTGCTGATCTGGATCTATTGTTAGAGCCTTTATACGGAAAAGGTAAGCAAGGTATAGAAAATAAAAAATGGTTACAAGAAAACTTTTACAGAAAGTTTGAGCGAGGTATAAATGACTTTAACACAGCTAAACAAAGACTAACTACAGAATACATGTCTCTCAGGAAGCGCAGTAAAGACGTGGTTAAAAATATTCCAAAAGAAGTGCCTGGCACAAGCTTTTCGCACGATCAAGCTATGAGGGTTTACCTGTGGGATAAAGCGGGGTTTAAAATCCCTGATTTAGCTGAGACCACTAAGCAGCGGTTAGTTGACTATGTAAACAGCAATCCAAAATACAAGGCTTACGCAGATAACGTTGGTCGCATGACTGGTATTGAAACTGGTTTAAAGGAACCATCTGTAGATTGGTGGGCGGAGACTATAGCTACAGAGATTACCGATGTTAACCGCGGAGTGGGAAGACAAGAGTACTTGGCTGACTTTACAGAAGCTAGACAAGAAATCTTTTCCGAGGAGAACTTGAATAAAATGGAGTCTAAGTTGGGTAAAAACTGGCGAGATACCATAGAAGATATGTTTGAGCGCATGGAAACTGGTAGGTCTAGATCTGAAAAACTTGACCCTGTTTCCGCTGAGCTGATGAACTACTTTAACGGATCTGTAGGTACTATAATGAATTTCAACACTAGATCTGGAATGCTTCAATTAATATCTAGCGTGAACTTTGTAAACAGCTCGTTCAATAATCCAGCTAGAGCAGCTCAAGCTTTTGCGAATCAACCGCAATATTGGAAAGATTTTATGACAATTTTGAACTCCGATATGTTAAAGCAGAGACGTAATGGTCTTCAAATAAACGTAACTGAAGCTGAGATTGCCACTGCTGCTAAAAATAGCAAAAATCCAGCTCGAGCTGTAATCGCTGAAATACTGAAAGCTGGTTATTTACCGACTAAAATAGCTGATAGCTTCGCTATAGCATCCGGCGGTGCAACGTACTACCGCAACGCTATTAGGTCATACACTAAGCAAGGTATGTCTAAAGCTCAAGCGGAAAAGCAAGCGTTTTTAGATTTCCAAGCTATAGCGGAAAGAACACAACAGTCTAGTAGAGCTGATTTAATATCTAAGCAGCAAACCACTTTTGCAGGTAGATTAATACTACCGTTTGCCAACACACCTATGCAAATGAATAGGTTGGCCCTAAAAGAGATGTTGGACATTGGGAAAGGTAGGTACAAAAATACAGCTGAGCTGGCGGATAAATTAGGTAAAATTGGTTACTATGGATTTATTCAAACAGCTATATTCGCTGGATTACAATCTGCTGCTTTCGCTATATTCGCTAACAGCGATGATGATGACTTGAAAGCTAAGAAGAAAACTCAAATGCTTGAAACGATAACAGATTCTAGTCTTAGAGGTATGGGTATTAAAGGTGCTGTTGTTAATGGGGTTATAAACGCTGTTAAGGAGTTTGATAAACAAAAAGAAAAAGGATACGGAGCGGATTACAGCGAGATCGCGGAAGACCTGTTAAGCATATCGCCTCCAGTAGGTTCTAAGTTTAGAAAAATGGATTCCGCTGGTAACACATACAAGTATAATAAAGAGCAAATTGAAGAAGAGGGTATAGAATTTAACTTAAATAGCCCGGGCTTGGAAGCTACCACTCAAGTAGTTGAAGCAGTAGCTAACATACCAGCCAACCGCATGTTTAAGAAGTTGAATAATTTAAAAAATGCAGCGGATAGTGATTACGCGGTTTGGGAAAGAACATTGATGGCTCTAGGTTGGACTAATTGGGATGTAAACCCAGATTTAGCAAAAGAAAAAGCTAAAGATACTAAACCAGAGAAAAAGAAAAAGAAAAAACGTCGTAGTAGATCGTTACCTAAATACGGAAACTAAAGTAAAGATATGAAAAAAGCAGTTATATTATCATTAGCATTACTGTGTATAGCAAATGTAAATGCGCAAGAACTAAAGAAAGCTTTTAAATTCGCCACGTTCTACACGGCGGTAAATGGAGGTAATTCTGTGTCAGACCAAGATGTGTGGTCAGTTACTCACGGGGGTTTACAGAATGAAACAATAGAGACTCCGTTTGATTATGCGGTTACGTTTGGCGTAA
>Ga0209337_1002434_pt1 | contig 13448 bp, 16 predicted proteins | sample LinPmetageLP53_FD_184044 | JGI IMG/M metagenome (GOLD analysis project Ga0209337, IMG submission 184044) | Marine viral communities from the Pacific Ocean - LP-53 (SPAdes) (version 2) | ecosystem: Environmental > Aquatic > Marine > Oceanic | place: Pacific Ocean | collected 2010-02-08
TAGTTAGGTGTATTAAAGTTGCTTCCCATGTTCATGATTTCAGCACGTTCTCTTGCGCTCATCATTTCTATAGGACGAGGTGCAGTCCTCTGTGATCCACCAAGTATGTCATAGTTCCTAGCAGCATGCATAAATGCAGGACTCATGTTTGGAGTCTGAGCGTTCCTAGCTGCCGCCATGTAATACGGAACCTGACCTGCGCCTTGCTGTGATTCATACTGCATTAGTGCAGGACTATAACCAAAGCCTCCTAATCCACCTCTCATTCCTGAGTTACGTCCACGCATACTGCGTCTACGCCTTGGTCTTTTAGGCATCATTCCATCTTCATAGTCATCCATATAGAAGTCATCTTCATAGAAATCATCCATATAAGGACCATCATCTATATAATCATAATCTACTTCTGGATCACGCTGTGGGGGTATTATCTCCTCTTCTCTATTTCTTCTTTTCTTTTTTCGTCTTTGTTTGTTTCTTACTTGAGCTTGTCTTGCAGGATTAGCATCAAACTTTTCTTTAGCTGTCATACCTGATGTGTCTGGGCCTAATGTCTCCCCCCGCGCAAGATTACGGATACCACTCATAAACTGTTGGCCTATAGTGCTTTTGTTCCTATCTCCTGCAACATTGCGATAACCTGCGCCAACAAGGGATCTAGCTGCCGCTTCATTAGCTGCTCTATTTTTAGCTGCCGAACTTGAAAATTTCTTAGTTAACGCTGCCCTTCTTTGAGCAGCCTGACCAGAAGCTTTTCTTTGTTCACGCCTTCTATCTGCTGCTCGCACTGCTGCTGCATTATTAGCAGCCCCTGCTGTTCTTCTTTGTTGTTCTGTCTGCCTTGCTTTTTGCTGCGCCGCACGTTGAGCTGATTGATTTCTTAAACGTTTTTCCGCCGCCGCATTAGCTGCTGATCTTCTTTGAGCTGCTGTCGTTGAAGATCCACCAGTTCTCGCTCCCGATCTAGATGAACGTGCTGCTGCTGCCGCACTAGATCTTCTTACACTAGGTCTTGCTGCATCTCTTCTCTTAGCTGCTGCTGCGGCTGTGTTAGTACCAGTTTTTGCTCCCGATCTGGAGGAACGTGCTGCTGCTGCCGATGCCGCTGCTCTTTTAGCTGATCTATCAGCAGCTTTTCTTTTATCTCTTCTTCTTTCTGAAGCTCTAGATCTTGCTCTTTTAGCAGCAGAACTAGACTTTATACTTTTACCTGCTTTTTTTCTAGCAGTTTGTGCGCGTCTACCAGATGCTTTTCTAGCTGCTCTTCTGCTTGCCACTGACATTATGCTTCTCCTGATATTGCTTCTGGGGCGGTCACGGTAATAGCCGTGTGCCGTTTGGTTTCTGCTGTCCAAGACTCTCCGCAGTCAGGACAATTTCCATCTGGGTATGTAGCAACTTCTTCTGGTGTGTCTACTAAATTATCACAACTGTGGCACTGTACTGTGTCCACAGATGTTGACGGTCTCCACTTAGACCCGTTGCTCATAGTAAGAATTGTATCACTCATGTCGTTGTCACCGTTACCGTTCCCACCGCACTTGTTGCTCCAGAGCCACGGACATGCGGTGTATTGATTAATGCTATCTTAACAAATCCTTGTTGTTGAAACAATGCTCCATTTTCTAAACCTGAATCATCAGTCTGTAAGTCTGTTAACGTAAGCTTTGTAGCCCTTTCCTCACCTGGGTTCTGCTGCTGTTCCATATATACAGCAAAACTTCTTGTCAGGTTAGCAAAATATTGCTGTTCATACTGTGTTGGTGGTACAGCAAAGAAGGGTAGAATAAGATTTCTGGACACTACCTCCTCCCATCAGGGCGTATATCAAGCCTTGGAGATCCTAACCTCCAACCAACTCCAGAAGCTGTAGACTCAATACGCATTGCAAAGCTACGTCCACGCAATCTTAGATGAACTTGATCTGTAAACTGTTCTACAGGCACAGATGCCGTCTTAGCTATTGCGCTAGATGTTGTTTGTAAGTAGTTACCCCCAGGAAAGTTTCTGGTTTTAACTGTTAAATTTGCAGATGGGCTACCTGCTGTAGACCCTCGAAAGGTAAGATCAGGTATCATACGTTTGATAAAAGCAAACTGATCTCCGTCACCTATGTCCATTTGGCTTGATTCAATATATGCAGTAATTGCAGACCCATCGTCATCAAATCCAAACTCTTGAGTGTAGAGATAGTTGTTTGGCCCTGCTGCAATTGGGTTGTCGAAGATACCACGATCCATCCAAAAGCTTCTAGCAAGTGCCCCATAATACCAAACCTGTTGCTCGTAGTTGTAGACTACATACCTGTCATTATCATCGCTGCTTGCAGATGGATAGAACCACCATATCTCAGAGAATGCTGTATTAGTTGCAGCTACAACCTTTTCTCGTTGTAGTAAGTTAAAGTCATCAAACACAAAGTCTCTTACAGTACAGGGTAATCTTTGCACCGTACCACCATAAGAGTAGAACTCTTTTAGACCCATCCAGAAGACGTTGTCCTCAACAGCTATAGCGGAAAGTGGCCCCATTATTGTAGTGTTTTCTGACACAAGGTTTACACCAAACGTAAATGGTGGCCCTAAGAACTGCATGGCGTAGAGAGACTCGTCTGTGTACACAAGTATCTGCTGTCTTGTTTCTACGGCTGCAACGATCTCAGACCCAGAACCTATTTTAAGTTCCCCTGCTGTATTGTCTGGTCTCGTTGCCCAGTCAGTCAAAGACTCTTGAGATGAGAAGCGTATCAGCAAAGGATCTTGCACTCCAGAATTAAGCTCTGAATCACAGCCAAACGCTATGATGTGCCTGTCTCTGTCAGAGACCATTATCTGTTTAGCTATTGTGGGTGCAGTAGTAGACCCTGCGAGAGAGTCCAAGCTTACTGCTCTAGCACTGAGACCACTTGTTTTGTCCCAATAATATATACCGCCATTACGCACGTTGATAAGAAGATCTTCACCAAAGTTATCATGTGACCATATACGCAGAGTGTTTGTAACAATAGGTGTGGTAGCTGCCTGACCCCAACCGTTACGCCCCCAAGTGCCGACACCCCAACCCGCGCCTGTTGCAGTTGTATCTAGTCCAACACTAACCTGATAAGCACCCACAACAGAACTGCCACCGTTGCCTGAGTCTGATCCGCTTGCGCTTACTAAGCTAGGAACTAATGCTCCATTTACAGTTATGCTAGATATAGATGTACCTGCTGCACGAGCGGCAATCTTATAGCTATTGGTGTTTACTATTTCAGTGATGTTGTACTCTTGATTTAATACGGCTGCGGTTATGTTGCCGCCAAGAGAAGCTGCGCCACTAAAAGTTACAAAATCATTTACCACCGCCCCGTGAGCCGCATCTGTTACAGTAATTACTGATGATCCATTAGTTGCCGCAAAGGTTACATCCCCTGCTGCTGTCGTGATTCTCAGAGGGGTAACGTCATTAAACAAGCCACTGTCTTGGTTGATGTAGTACTTTAGTGACGTGCCGATACCTATTAGTCGGCTGTTATCTAAGCCAACCCAAGGGTGCATGGCTCTCGCTGTGCCTAAGTAAGATGCAGGCGTAAACTTCTGCCAACCACCAATCTTCTCAGGCATACCAAAGCGAAAGCGTACCTTGTCTACATCAAACCAACCGCCCTCATTGGTGTAAGAGGTTGTCTCTCTGTTGACACCTGGACGGAACTGAAGTTTTTGTAGTGGCATCTGTTGTCCTAATTAGTTCAATTGAACTTATCCATTAAGTGCGTCTAAATCATCCCAAACACGTTTTGCATGTGCAGCCGCATCACGAGGCACTGTAGCATCAGGATCTTCCTCTGTTGGAGCAGGATCGACCCAGTTATGCGCTGCGGTCATTTCAGTAATATACGTCTGTAAGTTAGCTTGTGAAGTTATTTCTTCTATTGCACCAGATATATCTGCGCCATCGTCAGAAATGCCAATCATAATCCAATCTTGCGGTGAAGCTGTATCTGGGTCTGCAACCGCATACATACCGCCTGTTTGTTGCGACACACCAAACTTTAACCAAGTTGGTATAGTGCCGTCACTTTCTAGTCTGTACTTTACTACTTTGTGTGCCATTTTTCTTATCCTCTATTTGTGGGGTATTAGTCAAAGATGTCCTGTCCATGATATCAAAACCACGACTGTTTGCAAAGTCTCCAGGGCAATGCGCCCATTTTTCTGCACATGCCTCTAGCCATTGCACCGTGTGATGATGCTCTGGTGCTTGACCTTTTTTAACAAGCTCGTTCTCCCAGTTGAGGTACGACATAACTTCTAGCTGTGCTTGCGCTGCATTGATACCAAGATCAAATAAATAAATCATATTGCCTTCATCAATCACACCATTACGCGGCCTTGCGCTGTTAAGTGCTTGCTTCATGCACGTCATAATGTGGTACTTAATTTCTTCTAGCTCGTAATCTTCTTCGGTAAGTTCATCCTTGCCGATCTTTTTCATCAGATTGTCATACTGATTAGTAAAGAAGTTTAGCTTTCTTACTGCACCTTCTACATATCCACGAGAGCTTGCCGCCTGTGCCTGCTTTTCGTTTATCTTTACCTCAAGCATTTCTCGCTCAAGATCATCTTCTTCTTCTAGGAGCTTACGCTCTAGCTTCTTGAGCTTTACTTCTTCCTTCTTCATCCTGAAGTAGCCCTCTTGCAAAGCTGCCTTTGTTTTCTCTATCTCAGCAAGGCTATGCTTTACAGAACGTATAGGTGTGATCGCAGTTACATCTAGTGTCACACTCATCATCTGTGAATGAGACTTATAGAAGTTGCTAGATGCCTGTGCGATTGCAGGCGCTTTTTCTGCAATGTTTGCCAACATAGATTTGTATTCAGGCTTCGCTTGTGGAAGCTGAATCTTAATGTCAGGCGTTGTTAACGCGATTTCATTTGTGGTATCTTTTGGCATTATGATGGTTTCGTTGGCATGGTGTGAGTATGAGGCCATCCCGATGCGCTTGGCAAGTCTCTAAGTGCCTGACGATAAGTAACCCACTCAGCTTTCTTTTCTGTGCTCAAAGCAGTATCAGCCATTTGTGTCCAATCTGATTCTGCCAACAGGGTTGTTCGAGTAGACCTTGCACCTTCGGCGGCTGTCGCATCTACATTGGCACGATACGCTGTAGTTTGTGCGTCAACCGATTGTACGTTGCCATCATCGTCTGTGTACTCAGTGAACACTGGCCCAACAGAATTGACTGTCATCCAGTTGCCATTAGAATCTTGTGCTACACCCGACCTAAAACTATATTCGTAAGGCGCTGTAGTTGTGGCTTGAGCACTTTCCATAACAGGATCTGCACCAAGACCATCTAGACGTTCCGCTGTGAGCGTTGGCTCTAGAACAGGTCGAGTTTTCTTGTGCATAGTGCGGAAGGTTATTTCCGTCACTACCTCGCTTGTGTCTCTTATTCTTATTAGTCCCATGACTAAACTCCTTTCTTATGCGATTGCGTAGAAGATGTATGAAACACCATTAATGCTAATTGGGTTTGAACCTTGTTGAGTTAATTGAAATCCAGAACTATGGGGTTCTATGTTGTTTGTGTTAGTGGCTTCTGCATCAGATGTATCTAAGAAAAGATACGGGTCATCAGCACCACTGTTTATCCCTCTAACACTATCGTAAACGTACCAATTTCCTGAGTCACCCGCCGATCTTTTTATTAAGACAAACCTAGCCCCACTAGTAAAACCACAATCAACTGTAACAACCCCAGAACTTGATCCAGTATAGCTTCCAATTTTGCTTATTCCTGACAGACTACCAAATAAATAAACGATATATTCATAAGTATTAACGTTATTGTCTGGCCCTACTCTAAACACATCAGCAGATGCATAGGTGCTATCCCAAGAATCGGGTGAGCCTGTTTGAGGACTGTTCTCATTTAATTTTAAATAATTTGTAGCAGCTATGCCTGTATGCTGAACATACCAATCGCCGTAAGGGGAATTACCATCTCGTCTTTTTAACCACAACATGCCTGGGGCTGATCCAAGGCTATGCGTAATGTTTCTACTGCCACCACCGTTTCCCGTAAATGCGACAATATCAAAATAGCCTCTGGCTCTACGCCATATCCACTCTATTCTACTTCCACCTGTAGAATTATTCGTAAAAGTATTTGTTGCTGCTCCTGAAAAAGGATCATTTGTACCATTTTCTGCGGCAGTGCTTGAAGTGCCTAAATAAGGAGCTCCACGAGGACGATCCATTACAAATTGAGAGGCCGTTCCTCCAGTTCCACCTCGATTTCCTCCAATCCAAAAATCAGGAACAAAACCAATGTTCACAGTAGTTCCCGCGTTACTTGTGTATAGAGCAAAAGACTGACTCGCAGCAGTTGGTGTAGCTTGAGGTCTACGTATTGCCATGTAAATGTAGGTCATATTATTTTCATTACATTCTGACTTATTATCATCAGGAACATCAAAACCAGTTGATGTCGGATGCCATTGAACTCCACTATTTGCATTATCCGACAAGTTTCCTCGTTTACCTTCTGCCACACTCCCATTTGCCCAAAGTATATTATTATATCCGTTTGATGATGCATAAGGACCGCTAGTAAATCCTCTCATACTATCCTGTATAGCCCAACTTTGATATGATTGGTTGCCTGACACATCCGCAGTTGCTTTTTTAATCAATACCCACTGAGGCTCAAAACCTAAGTCAACAGATACAATGCTAGATCCTGTACCAACATAACTCCCACACTTAATTATATCTTCATCTTGATCTGGGCCAAACTCACCGTCATTATTGTTGTGTGCGAATAGGTAGGCTACGTAGGTTCTGCCTCCTGCATTTGTCTGCTGCGCATTGGAAACATAAAACTGAGTAGTTGTTGGTGCAGAAGGTATTATTCCGCTATCAGCCTCTGATGCATCCGTTGAATTTAATTTTAAAAATTTTGGGGTGGAGCCTGATAACCCTGCACCTCTATGATATACAACCCAATTTTCAGATGTTGTTAAGTTTTTTATAAGAATAGCACCTACTTCACATCCTAAGTTATGTGATATTGCCCTGCTGTTTGCATTGTCACCACTCCACGTCACAATGTCAAAAAATTTAGCCTGCTTCCGAAATGTCCAAGAAGTATAGGTACTACTACTATTGTTTACATCAGGATTACCCCCTATAGAAAAACCATTACTATTAAATGCTGTTAACTGATCGCTTTCAAAGTTAGCTGCATTAGTCAAATTGCTAGAAAGATAACCATTTGAAACGCCACGTCCTGAGTCAAACAACCTATGATTTCTTGCAGCGTTTCTACCTTTTATCCAAACCAAACCACCTTCGCCACTTAGGTCAATGTTGTTAGTAATCGTCAGTGCATTACCAGTTCCAGTATATAAGAATGTTGAAAAAAGGCTATCGACGTTATTAATAGCGTTCCCAACCGTAGGCCATTTGCTTTTCTTCTGTAGCTCTACAACTTCGTCTATTGACCACACCCCTGGAGCAGAGGTTGACTCTAGGTTATTAGCAGGCTCAACAGCCGTGGCTCTTATTATATTAGCCTCGTATCGTTTATCGCTCATTCAATTACATCCCATGAAGTTGTTTCTTCGTTCCATGTGTATTTATTGTCATCAGTCGGGTATGAAACAGGGGCTTCCCATTGACAAGACGTTTCATTAAGAGTCCAACTAGAGTACGGTTGAGGAGGTATAAAAGCATCTTTGCCACTATCATAAGAATAGCCAACTCCTGCAAAATTTTTACGAAGATTGCCGTTGTAGCTAGTTTGTTTCCAAGTGCCTCCAAATAAAGATTGACAAAATGATATGCCAAGACCCTCTTGCTCTACGCTACTATCGTCAAGAAGTTCAGCATTATTAATTACAACTATTCGTGTAACTACGTTATCCGCATCTAATTCTGCAAAGTGTGCCATTAGAAAGTTATACTCCCTGAACCAGTAAATGTATAAATATTATATCCACCTGATACTGCAACAGAAGGTGATCCAGTTGTTGCCCCCGCCGTTGCTACAGTTTTAAGGATGACAACCCCAGAACCGCCTGCACCACCTACATTGGAATCTCCACCGCCACCGCCGCCAGAACCCGTATTGGTTGTTCCTGCGCCCGAAGTACCAGAGTTACCTGATGTCCCATTTCCGCCGCCACCAGTGCCTCCCGTACCCGCACTGCTAGCTTCAGTTCCTGCGCCGCCGCCGCCTGCACGAGTTACAGAAGAACCTGTGATAGATGATGCAAGACCATTACCACCATTTCCGCTATCAGATGCGTTTGCTCCTGCTGCACCCGCGCCGCCGCCGCCGCCACCGCGAAAAGGAGAACTGCCCATACCTGTACCCCCCGCGTTACCTTGACCTGCTACTGCTGTACCCCCTGCATTAGTTCCTTCCGCAGAGCCGCCGCCACCAGAGCCACCGTTTCCACCTACTTGACTCGAAGTACCTCCGCCCTCTCCACCACCTGTAGAAGTAACAGTTGCGAAAACGCTATTAGTTCCTGCGGTATCTACTGCTCCACCACCGCCAATGGTTACAGTGTATTGTGTCCCCCCAGAGAGAGCTACAGTAGACGTTAAATATCCGCCTGCTCCACCGCCACCGCCTGCGTTAGTACTATTATTGTTACCGCCACCGCCACCGCCTGCAATGACAAGATATTCAACACTTACTGGAGAATTAGGCCAAGCACTAGCATTCTGCATCTGCGTTGTGAGCGACCATACACCTTGATAATTTGGCATTATGCAATCCCTCCGTGAACGTTAGAACACCCAAAACCTTCATATCTATTAACTGTAAGATCACCAAAATCTGTTACGTTACCAGTATTTGCTATAGTAATATATTCAATTACGTTTTGTACACTACTTGCATACCCTCCTGCAAAAACACCTCTTGTTTTATTTGATGCCCCGAATGCCCGACTATTTTGTGCTGACAAATCACCAAAATCTGTAGCGTTGCCTGTGGAGGCAGTGGTAACATAATCTATAGTATTGAGAGAGCTACTACCATCATAACCACCTCCGAAAGCTGTTCTTGTAGATGATGAAACCGCAGCCGTACCTTGTCTTGAATTTGTTAAATCACCAAAATCTGTAGCGTTGCCCGTAGAAGCTATAGTCACATAGTCAATTGTATTATACCTTGGAAAGGGGTTATTAGCCGATCTCCCTCCACCATTTACAATCCTAGTTGTACTACCCGCAGAACCAGGTATTACACGAGCCTGTGATAGATCACCAAAATCTTGAGAGTTTCCTGTTGACGCTATGGTAACATACTCAATTACATCACTGTTAGAACCACCGTTATTACCCCCAAAAAATAAACCCCTAGTTTCACTTGAAGCACCAGATCCTTGAGTTGTTCCAGTTAACAGGTCACCAAAAGTAGAAGCATTACCAGTTGAAGCTATTGTGATATACTGTATTACATTTTGTGGACTGGTCGCACCTCCTCCAACTACACCTCTTGTTGATGAGCCAAAAGCACCACGAAAGTTTGCTCTTACTGTATCAATGTCCCCAAAATCAGTAGCATTACCCGTGCTTGTTATTGTAATGTAGTCAATAACGTTTGTTGGAGAACCCGCAGCATCAGTTCCTGCAAAGAATATACCTCTGGGACTTACAGGACTAACACTCCCACTCGCATCACTAGGCGCAGAGTAGCCAAACGCATTGATTGCCCAGACGTTAAACGTGTAGCTTGTGCCGTTAGATAAACCAGTGACTGCAATCGGAGAAGAAGTACCAGAAGCACCTATGCCCGTATTTGACTGCGCCCGATACCCAGTTATTGCAGAAGCACCTACGTCAGTGGGCGCTGTAAAGCTTACATCTGCTTGTGTATCTCCTGCTGTAGCACTAACACCTGTAGGGCTATCTGGTGCATTCAGCCCGTCTTGACCTATAAAGCCGCCTCTACCTCTAGCCATGTGCGACTCCTATTAGTCGGTGATTTGCTCGTAGCTTACAATTACTTCTAAATCGCTTGCAGTACCCGCAGTTGCAGTTATCGAAGTATTCTCTTCAAGATAAATTGCGGTGCTCTTATCCAACACAATCAATGATGCGTCAGCAGGAACAGATACGGTTGCAACAAGCGAGTATGCTGTGCCGCCACCTGATGCCGCGCTGTGTACATCTATAGTTATGTCACAAGCATTTGTGCCATCTACGTTTGCAACTTGGATCATGTTCACTTTTAAAACATTATCACTCGATGATGCGTTACTTAGAAGTGTAGTCTGTGATGTTGAACCCAATGCAACCACTGCGGTTTTTCCTAGTATTGAGCTTACATTTACAATGTTCGGTGCAGCCATATCTTAGCCTCCTTTAACCAAAAACAATAGCCATAGCTATGGCCTTACCAGTTCCAATTCCAGCACTGCCAAAACTAACAGTACCACTACCATTTGTAACCAACGCTTGCCCGTTTGTCCCATCGGACGTAGGTAGGGTAAGAGCCGTTACAAAAGCCTGTAGGTTTGCGTCATAAGCCAACACGTTTGTGCCTATTGCAAGCCCTAAGTTCGATCTAGATGTTCCTGCATTCGCAACATCTGATAAATTGTTTGCAGCTAGTAAGCCGCCTGTGACAGGTACAGAAGCAAACGTGGAGGTAAGATCTACCACCGCTGCGCCAGAACCTGCGCCATCAGCGTATATAATCGCAGACTTGCCGTTTGTTACGCTTATATTAGCGCCAGATCCTTGAGAGAATGTGGCTGTTTGACCTGAGTTATTCTTTACAAGATATATCCGTTTAACGTCATTGGGCGCTATCGTAATGGTATTTGTGCCAGACGGTGAGCCACCTAATACAAGAACATGATACTGACCGTCAGATGCAGAACCGTCAGATGTAGTCAATGTGTGCGTTGTTCCTGAGAGTGTTACATCTCCAACACCTACCGCCAAGCGGTCAATAATATCAAAGTTTGTATTTGTTGACGTACCCCATGTTCCAGATTCATCACCTGTCGCAATCTTTTTGATACCGCCATTTGTTGTATAGGTTGCCATTTTTCCCTACCTTTACGCTGCTATTTCTGTCCAAGTTGTTCCTGGTGTAGGATCAATTTCCGCCCATGTATTGTTGGGGTTAGGCGTAATATTAGACCAAGATGTTCCTGGAGCAGGAATTATATTACCATAAACTAACACAGATCCAACAGTTGCGCTAGTGCTTAAACCTGTAACAGTCACGGATGATGGTGCAACGATTGTTACGCTACCAACTTGACCTGTTGCAGTCATGTCTCCTGCGAACACAGGAACTCTTTGGAATGTGTTGAGAGTTACTGCCCCAACACTAGCAGTTGCGGCTATTCCTGTAACCGCTATATTTGGTGCATCTCCTGAAACAGTTGGCCCTGTAACACCGCCAGTAGCCGCGAGGCCAGTAGGCGTTACGTCAACACCAACACCTTCGCTAATCGTGACAGAACCAACACCGCCTGTAGCTGCTAGACCTACAGGTGGAACATACGCATTGATTACAATACTTGTTCCTGCCCCAACAGTTGCAGTTGCAGATAGTCCAGTGACAGAAACATTGATACCGCCACCTTGAACAACAACTACATTTCCTACAAAGGTTTGACCTTGTAGACCTGTAACAGGGATGTTCTGTTCTGTAACAAGAGTTACGTCACCCACACCACCTGTAGCCGCAAGACCAACAGGAGTTACACTGTTGTTACCTTTGGCAATTGCGCTACCGACACTAGCAGTAACACCAAAACCTGTGACAGATATTGATATATCTTCTCGAACAACAGCAGTGCCAACCTGACCCTGCATTGCAGCAAGAGTAGATTTCTCACCACCCCAAGAAGTTTCACCCCAAGTTAGCTGTCCCCAACCATTGAGAGTATGACCCACACGAACAGGGGTAGCTTCATTCCAAGCACCCTCGCCCCATGTTCCACGTCCCCAACCTGTGATGTTTGTCACGGGAAGACTACCTTATGCTATACGGATAATCGCGTTAGATGCGTCAGCCGTTGGGAATACAACCTGAAAGTCACCAGATGTAGAAGACTTGTTAGATCCAAAGTCTAATACAACAACTGTGTCTGTAGTATTTGATCCTGCGCCTGTAGTTGTGTTATAAATCAACGCACCACGAGCAGTGATTGTTGCAGAGGTATATGTCTTATCTGCAAAATCTGTAAGAGCAGTAGTTCCAGAAGTTGTTGGTGTTACGTTGGTTAACGCTCCTCCACCCGCTGTATATGAGCCAGAGTTACCAACTTCGTTTGTTGCCGTATACGCTGTAGTAGCAGCATTAAAAGAAGCATTGTTGTCGTACAGAGCTAGTTTGAAAGTGTCGCCACTTGAGTTTGTAAAATTGTGACTACCTACAAGCAACTCTTGCTTAAAAGAAGTACACATAAAGTTTCCAGAAAAGGCCATGTTAAAGTCTCCTTATAAGTTCAGCCAGTTGGGGATGACCCGCATCTTTAATTGCATTGTGCACTGTTGTGCGGTCACTACGAATAGCCTGTCTCATATAATATGCAACAAGCTTCTCAACATGCTTTGAGAAAGCATGAGCTTGATCTCTGATACCTGGATGGGCATTTTCAGAAACCGAAATAATCTTTTCTACACATTGTTCTGCTAGTTCTTCAGGAGTAAATCCCCTGTTCTCTGTAGTTCTAACGCCTACAATCTGTTCATTCTGTGGTACGCTTACATCTATCTTAAACATTTACATATCCATCCTTGGCTGACCATCACGATAGTTATCTCTTTTTAATCTACCTTCACCCAACACCAATAACCTACTCATAGCTTCATCATACTTTTCTTTATACATTGCAAGAACATCTTGTTCTCCCTTCATAAAGATATACGCATTCACCAAGCTTCCGTAAAGCAACGCTTGTTCTGCATTATCCCCTAGCCAAGAAGTGCTTGAAGTAACAATAGAAGGTGGATCAAAATAATAGTGCAATTGAACTACATAGGTTGCGTCTGGTGTTGGAGCCACTATAAAGTTTCCGTGAGAACTAGGTGATGTTACATCCCCATCAAACTCTGAGTAATACTTTGGCAGTCCACTTGTTGATTGATTTGGATATGCCTCACGCATAAAGTTTACATCTTTCTCAATAAGAAAGTTATAATTACTACTGCCGTCTACTACAGCAAAAGAGAATGGAGCTAAAAAGTCTGATGGTCTAGCAACATATGGATTGTTTATAGTTACATTAGCAGTAACATTCTTCCTAAGTTCTGGAAGCATTACAGATCTATATATTAACTCCTCTGCTTGTCTAACAAACGTAGGTATCTCAGCAACAAAAGTTGTTTCGTTATTTTCGGTGAAGTCTTGTATCGACTGTACTAACTCAGCGTAATTCATTCTTCAGCCTCATTATAAAGATTATCAAATACTCTATTCA
>Ga0209337_1002435_pt1 | contig 13446 bp, 10 predicted proteins | sample LinPmetageLP53_FD_184044 | JGI IMG/M metagenome (GOLD analysis project Ga0209337, IMG submission 184044) | Marine viral communities from the Pacific Ocean - LP-53 (SPAdes) (version 2) | ecosystem: Environmental > Aquatic > Marine > Oceanic | place: Pacific Ocean | collected 2010-02-08
ATCATCAACATATGGGTCCCACATCTCTACCTGATGACCTCTTTCTTCTAAAAGATTTTTCAGTAAAATTGATGGACTTCCTGTTACAATATTGGTTTCTGGTTTAAATGATTTACCAAGTATCTTAATCGGATAACCATCAACACAACCTTTATATTTATAAGAAGTTTCTTCTATTAATTCACACAACCAATCGGTTTGATTTTCTCGTTGCTTCATAATATTATCAAACCAATCATGTGATAAATTTAATTCTTTTGATAACCAACTTAAAGCAATATTATCTCTCGGATGACATCCACCACCATCTCCCATTCCACCTGACCAATAAGATTCAGCTAATATTCTTTTATTTCCAAGTGCAAGAGCATTCATCACATCATCACAATTTGTATTTGGTAATTTATGACACATTTCCATTACTGTGTTTGCAAAAGATAATTTTGTTGAGATAAATGTATTATAACACACCTTAATCAGTTCTGCATTTTCTATTGTGGTTTCAAACACAGGTGCATGTGTTATGGTTTTATAAAATTTCTTTGCTACTTTTGCAGCCCAACTATCATCTACTCCAAATAAAATAAATTCAGGATGTAAAAAATCTCTCATCGTTGTTCCCATAGCAATAAAAAAAGGATTATAACATAATTTAGTGTGTTTACCCAACAATGGTTTAATTTCTTTACGAATTGTTCCTGGTAAAACCGTAGAGATAACTATGACAATTTTATCCTCACCTTGTTTTTCTATTTCATCTGATAAATCTTTTAATCCACTTTTTAAAAAAGTATAATCAAAATCTTTTCTCTCTTCAGGTATTCTCGTAATACCTTCAAACTCATCCCCATGTGGTGTCTGAATTGGAATAAAAATAATCTCTGATTTACTTACGACTTCTCGTATAGGTTTTATTTCTATTTTACTTTTACTTAGATGGTCTTGAGCCCATATTTCTTGATATTGCAACTTCTTCGTATCTACAATTTCTTTAACTTGCTGTGATGGATCATAACCAATTACTTTATGACCTCTTGATTCGATTGAGAGTGCACAAGGTAAACCAAGTTTTCCCAATCCTACAAAACCTATATTCATATTAACTCCTTTTAATTACCATCCTGGTAAAATAATTTCTGATTCACCACCACCAAAAAACCATGCAACTTCAGTAAAACTACTTAGATGTGTACCAATAATTATCTTATTCTTTGATAACAACAATAAATCTACCAAGGCAGTCCTTAGACTCGTAGAATCTCTTTTATAATGAAAGATTCTATTTCCAAATTTATCCTTCAATCTATCTAAAAAGAATTTATTAAAATCCTTTTCAAAGTACTCATCTGAAGAAACAAAAAAAGTATAATCATCTGAATAAGATTCCATTGTATTTATAAATTCTTCAGATTTAAATGATCTTTTTTCTTCATCTGCAATACCTTCTATTGGGATACCCATACCACTTCTTACATGAACTGATATTGTTTTATCATTGAACCTTTTAGAAAAGTTTTCTACTTCTCCTATTATATCGTCTCGTATTTTAGATTTTATTAGTGAAAATTTATTTACATATTCCTCTTTAATTTTATCTGGTATTCTAAAAAATTCCCAATCTAATCTCCGTTTAGATTCTACATTATATCCCAACTTAACTTTATCTTTAAATAAATTTTTATTGGTAAAATTATCATCAATGTCATCGTCTGGTAATGGTAATAAAAGAGGTTCTCCATATAAAATAAAATTCATATCTTTAGGTGGAAGTTCACTTACAAAATCATCTAATTTAAACAAATCTTTAAAGTTTGCATGCTTTAATTGTTTTGGCCACCAAAATACCTTACAATTTTTATCTATTCTTAATGCAGATGCCCAAGTTTTAAATCTACTTGCCATACCATCAGTAGAACAAGATATTATCTGATAATCTTCTTCATTGACCAATCTGATAATTTCGTTTATTGATAAACCATTACCATCTCCGTTTTTTTGACTTTGATATCTCCACAATTCTTTACCTGGAGTGTCTATTGGTTTATCTATATTAAATTCATAATTCATATAACACCTTTTGATTAAAGAATTAACGATTCTCGTTTCATTTGACCACCACTATTAAAATGTGCACCTTCTCTTAAATAACTTCCAAGAAACGCCCGTCTCCATTTTGTTTTAGATTTATTTTCATCAGAACCATGAATAACGTGAGAGTGTAAAAATATAATATCACCACTATTCATAGGAAGATAAACTTTCTCATACATATCTACCCACTTTCCGTCAACCCATTCTCCTGGTACTATACAAGGTTTACCTCTTTCGTTTCCCCAATCTTTTGGATTTGTTAAAATTCTATCTTTATCGATATTAATAGGTAAACAAGATTCAACCTGTGAACCAATATAAACGTACAAACATCCGTTTTCTTCATTAGTATTATCTATAGCCATTGATGCGTTAATTATATCACCTCTATTTGCATGAGTATAGAAGATATTCTGATGTACATCTCTACCGAGTTCACCTGGTGGTTTGAAATAAATCCAAGTCTGTAATCCACATACATCATCACCGATTAAAATTTTAAGAATATCTAATGTTCGTTTATTTTTCCATAACGCATTAAATATTTTTGAATCTCTGTCTGGATATGCATATGGTCGAGTATCTTCGTTTCTTAATTCTAATAACCTATCACATTCATCCTTACATATATCCATATGATTTTTAGAAAAAATATTTTCAACATAGTAACCATTTTTTTGGTAGAATTTTAATATTTCTTTATTTTTCATAATCTATAATTTTAACTCTACCTGCTCCTGTTTTTCTTTTGTAATATAAGGATGTACCGTATTCTAAATAATCACCATTAAAATTATTAGCAAGTATTTCGTATTCTTTAAATTGTTTCTTTAATTTTTTCTTTTCAAGAATAACATCCATAAAGTTATATTCAACATCTGTTTTAATTGGATATCGTACAGTTGGATCTATAACATTGTCTTTTTGAAATTTAATTATAGCATCTATTATATATGAATCAACTTTGAAACTACCTTTAATAAATAAACTCAATTCTTTGTAAAATCTATCCTTATATTTTATATACATCAAACAAGATAGTTCTTCCTTTTCACCTTGAAATTCAGGAAATTCTTCTGATTGTCTACCCCAAAAAGTCTTAGGTTCATCTTCAGTAATAATCTGTAAAATATGATTTTTAATCGACAAATACTCTTCACCCAATATAGTATTTGGGTGTGTTCCGATATAATCAAAAAACTTCTTATAAAATTCTTCATATGAAATTTTATAATGTTCACGGACAAATCTAACAACCTTTTCGATATATCCCATATGATGACAACTGGCAATTAACCAAGCAAATAAATACATTTCAAGCCATTCTTCAGTAGTCATTGTTTTATGTCCGATGACCAAATCAGCAGTTTCCATAATTCCATCAGGAGGTTCAACCCATCTTGCAATTGGAGCAAAAATTCTTTTAGATTTAATTTTATATTTTTCAACATACTCTTTATCCCCAAATGGAGTATTTCTAAGAGCAACTAAAACATACATCCCCACGTGATTATGTTCACCTATTTCAAGTGTCCTACACAACCCCTGCTTAAAACCCTCTAATGTTTCATCTGGTAATCCAAGTATAATTTCCATATAAGTTGATATACCAGCAGTTTCATAAACCTTAGTTATCTCTTGTATATCGTCATCATTAACGAGATTTTTTCTCTTAACGGCTTTTAGTACTTGGTCATCTAATGATTGCATTGCTAATGTCATTCCTCTATGTAATCCACCATCATGGAGAATTTTTGCAATACTTAATAATCTCATAGCCTTACTTTTTGCCCAATCTACTTTAAAAGTTTGAGGATTACCATATTTTTCATTACAACTAACCAACCATTCTGCTATTTCAGTATCCCTATCGTGAAAGATTCCAAAATTTGAAGTTGCATCATCAATATAATCTATACCATGAGAACCTATCCATTCAATCTCATCAAATACTTGTTGTATTGGTTGTTGTTTTATTTTAGTAAAATATGAATCACCAATTTCACAAAAAGTACAAGAATACGGACATCCTCTCGCACTTTCTATAACAGCAGAAAACATAAAATCTAAATCTTTATATTTTTTATAAACTTCATCAAATGTTCCACTTAAATATGGTGATGGAGATATAGTTAAATCTACTATTCTTGCTCTTGGTGGTGTGATTGTATGAGAATCTCCATGATTGATAGTACATCCACCTATGTGTGTATAGTCAGGATTCTCATTTAAGTGTTCAATTAATATTTCTTCAAAAGAAACCTCACCTTCCGTGTGTACAATTATATCTACATATGGATAATCCTTTATCCATTCAGGATTTTGTACTAACCAAGCAGCATTAGGTGGTTCTTTACCACCAAAGACTATTAAACAATTAGGATACTTATCTTTTATTCTTTTTGCTAACAATTTGTTAAATTTCCAATTCCAAGTAAAACAAGAAAATCCAACAACAGAAGGATTTACAATTCTGTCAAAGATTTCGTCAATATCATCTCTGTGACATATCCAATCCGGAAAATCATAATTATCAGCAATGGTTTTGTTTTGTAAGCACCAAGTCTTAATTAATCCTGTACTATAAGGCAATTTTAGCTTCTTCTCTATACCAGAATATACAGAATTTACTTCTACAAAATATAGATTTTTCTTTTTCATATCTATAATTATTTACCTTTGGTAATATCGTTAAATTTATCAGTTAATTCATTTAAAGAATCTAAACTATATAATTGTTTATTGTTATGTTCAAGTATAGGTTGTAGTTTTTTATACCATTGGTTCATCTCGTGTAAACTAAACTTTGATAGTCTTTGTATTTCTTTAATAATCAGTTTCATTCTCTTATAGGGATGTGGTTCTAAATCATAAGACTCATCTATGTGTGGATGAAATGTTTTAAAGTTCTGTCTCCTCAACTCTTCAAGTACTTTATAATTACCGACTACTAAAAATGGATGTTCGTTTGCCATAGGTTTCCAAATTTTTTCATCAAAGAATAAAGTATCTTCCCCAAACCAAGTGGTGGTAATTAAAGAAAAATAAGTAGAATCGTAAACCCATTTGTTTGAAGTATCAAAATGATTTGTATCCCATTCATCGACATCAACAACTAACGGAGTAATCTCTACAAGTTTCTTTGCATATCCCTCTAATTTTTTTGAAATTCCCTTTGAAATTCCCAACTCTTTACCAACACGGAAAAATGTTTCTATATCAAATTTTTTACTTGATATCATACCAACATCCATCAGTTTTGCTTCCATCATCATGGTTAAAAATAACTTTCTATGTGGTCGAAGTTCTCTATTAAAACATACAAAAAGTTTTTCTCTTTTTAATGAAGAATCAAATTTCGAAAGTTGACCACCCCATTTGGTTTTAAAATCTAAATATCTTTCATTATTAAATGCACATAAATGTATATCTTCCCATCCCTTAAATTGTTCAGTTAATTGTTCTTTCCACCTCTTATATTCTATTTCTATTTTCCAATTACCACATACATAGATAAAATTGTTGGGTGAAATTCCGAACCTATCAAGTTCTTTATATATCTCTTCAAATACATTAATATTAATCCACTCAGAAGGAAAACCCTCATTAGGTTGCCACAAACATATTACTGACTTATCATCTCTACAACTCTGTATTGTTTTTTTATCAACTCCTGCAAATAGAGATTTTATTGGATTTGGATTCTCATCTTCAAACATACCAAACCACCCACGAGGATCACCATTTGGTTCTAACAGATATACCCATTTATCTTTATTGTTTTCTTGTATTAATTCTTCAGAAGATTTTATTTGAAATGGTATTTTATACCTTTGAAAGATTTCTCCATACCAAGGTGGTAGATATAATCTATATGTTTCGGGCACTTCTTCTTGTCCAATAAGTCCATTAGGTTGTATTATTTCCCAAGTATCATCATTATATTTATCATAACCTATTCGTATCATCACTAATCCTTCTTAGTATCTAAATAATCTTGATAATGTTCCATCATCAACCCTCTATGATATGTATTATAATTTAGACCGAGTTTATCAAATAATTTTTCTATTCTATCTATTCTTTCCATCCGCTGTTCCGTAGTACAATATTCTGTTTCCCATACAACAGGACTATGATATTTAAGATACTTACCTTCAGACTCCCATTGTTTTTTTAACGGATACCATACTGAAAAAACTGAACAAGTTAGTATTTCGTAAATTACATCATGAAATTCCTCGATAAAATCAAGTGTTCTTTGAAAATCGTCATCCGTTTCATTCATATATCCAACTATTAGTTGTAATTGTACTCTAATTTTATCATTCTGTTTTTTACCAGCTTCTTTATTTATCTCTCGTATATTTTCAAATATCTTTCTGACTATTTTCATGTTCTTATTTTTCTTCATATGTTTTAGAACACTCTCCGAACCAGATTCAAATCCTGTTATCATAAATTCAATACCAGCATCTCTATATAATTTCATCGTGTTAATATCTGCCATTGGTTTCATTAACCTAAGATTACCACCCCAAGTTATTTTATCTCCATATCCCCTTTCAATTATACCATGACATAAATCTTCTAACCATTTAGGATTACCATTTAAAATAGAATCATGTGCTAACATTCCAACTCGATAGTACTCATCTTTTTCAAATTCTTTTTTATTTTTATTTATCCAATATCCTATTTCATCTAAACATTGTTCTATTGGTCTATGTTTGTACATTGGAACAAATACCGGAACTGAACAGAAAGTACATCTGAAATTACAACCTCGTGAGAATGTCAATGGTACTGCTATATTGTAAAACTTTTTATAATATGGATTTTCGTAAAAATCATTATAATCAGGAGCCGCCAGTGTGGTTAAATCGGTATATTCCCTTTTTAAATTCATATTCCAACTATCAGGTATATCTGAAACTTCTATTAGTTCTTGTTCAAAAACTTTATGTAATATATCTCTCGAATCTTCTAATTCTTCCCCATCATTGATACCATTTGATTTCAAATCATCAAGAATTGAATTAATTTGTATTTCAATTTCAGATAAATCTTCTGAATGTTTCCAAACTAAACCACGAATATTAGATAAGTTCTTTTTCAATTTTGGAGAATCAAATAATTCTATTAAGGTTTTTTCTCCATCACCATTTATAATATAATCAATATAATCATATTTTTTAATATCATATTGTTGATTTGAAGCCACACTCATTGACAAATTACCGATTCCAGGATTGTCTGTTCCCATTAAGGAAACACCACATCCACCCAATACTATTTGTAAATCTGGATATAACTCTTTGATTTTTTTTGCAAAAAATAATGATGCATCTATGTTTCCATCTATCAAACCGAACCCAAAATATGTAGGTTTACACTTATCTATGTACTTTTGAAATAGTTTTATTATATGTTTTAATTCTGTGTATTTATCAAGATCGATTGAACCTTGAGCTGCGTATGTATTAAAATCTGCAAAGAATTGTGATTTTAAATCTATCTTATTTTGAAAGAAATACTCTGTACATGGATCTATTCCTTTTACTCGTATATCTTTTCTATTTTTTCGAATATAAGAAGTTAAGGTTGCCAATCCTGCAAAAAATCCCGCTTCATTTAGGTTAGGGACTTGTGTAAGTAATATGTCTTGTTCTTTTAATTTATTAAAGTCTATACCAGAATACTTAGTATTTTTAAAACTATCTTTAACATTTTTTGCACCATGAAAGTTTTCTCTATCCATTACAGAAGTAGTTAAATCAATTTTTAAATCATCATTATTACTTTGTTTTTCTAATTGATAGGCAGTATATTCTTCTTTAGTATCTGTGCCCTTTGTCATAGATATAAGTAAATTCTTATCTGGCTTCATTAAAATTCTACATGGTTTGGTATGTCTTGATTACATTTGAAATCTATAATTTCATGTTCTGTTCCGAATAACTTTTCTTTTTTTACAACACTATAATTTAAATCTGTAAGTCCATCTTCGTCTGTATCTATAATTCCACCCTGAACTTCTTCTACAAATCTTCTTTCATTTATACTTGTATCTTTTTGATGTACCCATTTACCACCTATCATATCATTTCGTTTGTGTGCCTGTGAAAAGAATTTACCTGGTCGTGTACGATAAGGTAGAGTAGTGTTTGGTATATTATTAATCTGTTCAGATTCTACATAACCACCATTTAATATTCCATGATTACCATGTCCACTTATGTCATAAACTATATCATCTTTCACATTAGAAAAATCATAATATAATTTAGGTGCAAAATTTAAAACATCAGGATAATCACTTTCATAATATTCTTCTATTTCTTGACTATTGAGAGCCTTATCAAATAAACATACTTGTGCAATATCTCCTGCAAAATATCCACCACCTTCATCTTTTCTCGGATCACCTACACCAACATAAAATGGATTTCCACCATATTTTTTTAATGGTGACTCGAAACCCAATGGTGACTCAGAACCATGTCCAAATCGTGAATCTGATTCTTCTCCGTTTAGAAAAAACCTAAGTTCTCCCCTATCAACATCTACCGTAACCATCAAGTGAGTCCATACATCAGGTGGTCTTTTTATCCACATATAAGAGTGGTTATTTTTTCGATTAAACAATCCAAAAGAATATGCATCAGAATTATCCCAACCCAATCCCATCTGAAAACTTGGTCGTCCAAAAATGTACTGATGTATAAATTCTCTATTTTCTATATCTCCAATTAGATATTTTGGAATATCAAATCTATCTTCCGCCCTTACCATTACAGACATTGTGAAACTATCACCTGTTAGTTCTCGTATAGAATCATTTGGATTAATTTTTATATAATTAGATAGTCCATCAAGTCGTAAAAAGTTTTCTTCTCCATCAAGTTGATGATTCATAAAAGTTTCTTTTGCCAATCCTTTTTTCTTTACACGATACAAAATATCATCATCTTCCATACCCCAATTCCAATATCCATTAGAATAACCATTTATCTGTTCATAATGTTCTTTAGTAAATAAAATAGAACCGCCAAAATATTCTTGGTATTTCAACCCATAATCAAATTGTGCCACATGAACTGCCAAATGTTCTACATTTTTAGGATAAGAATAATCACAAGTATCATCTTCAGGTAACATATCTATGTCATGAAAACAAAAATAGTCATAACCCTCTTTTTGTGCAACATCAAAGGCAACATTCTTTGAAGTTCCTCTGTTGAATCCACTAACCGAATCAGGATAGACTTGGTTAGCCACAAATATCTTATACTCTATACCCTTACCCTCAAAAAATTTATCCATATGTGGAATAAAAGTTTCTAAGTGTTCTTTTCTCTTATAGTGCGGGACACATATTGCTAATTTTTTACTCATATACTATTATTGCTCCACTATTGTGTAATTCTTCCTTAGATTTAAATTTCTGATTATGTACGGCAGTAGATACTATCTTTTTCATATACAGTGAATTTCCTGTTATTATACGAATAGGAAAATTTCCTTGATTATACTCCAAAACAATATCACTTTCTAAAGTCTTTCTAACTGATTCGTGTCTTTGTCCGTGTAAATCTATTTCTATCATAACTATTTTACCGATATAAATTCATGTTTGTCTAAAAATTCTTCCTTGTTTATGATTTCAAATTCTAAAGTATTCAAACCATCTTTAATAATATCTGTTAAACCACTTCTTACTCTATTGAAAAATCTAAGTTGATTTTCTCGTGTTTCCCAATGAGTAAACTTGGTTTGTCCCCATCCATTTTCAGAATGTTCTAAGCAAGTAAATTTTCCATCTCGTCTACTTGGTACTAATGCAGTACTGCCTATTCGTAACTCTTTTTCTTTTTTGATTGCTCCGTATATCTTGGCATGATTGTCGTTACCACTCTTATCAAGTGCTATATCACCGACTACATTTTCAAAATCCCAATAACCAACAACTTTATCTGCAGATTTATAAGTTTCTTGACCTGTTCTCCAACCATCAAATTTTTGATCCTCAGTAACATTATATGGTCGTCCATCGTTATACAGATGTTGAATTTCTTCTGATTTTAAATTAGTTTCCCACATCGCGACTTGAGCAATATCTCCTATAAAATAACCTCTATCGTCAAATCTTGCTGCTGGATTTGCACATCCAATATAATATGAAACATTATTAGATTCTCTGAGTTTACCTTTGTAGTCTGTTGGAGATTCGTTTGTTTCCACCCCATTGATATACATTCTCAATCGTTTTAAAACTGTATCGACCGTATAAACAACATGAACCCACTCTGCTGCACGTCTATCAGAAACAACCATTGGTTGTTCTTCACTTTGTGTCCATATACCACCTTTGTATTGTAACCCACTTGTATAGGCTATTCCTACATGATGACCAGGTCGAGTGAAAACATGAAATTCGTCATATTCTTTGTTTGGATCGAGTTTTAAATCTTGGTATGGTTCTACCCACGCCTCAACACTAAAAGATGAATTTAAAGCTTTATTCAACGAAAGACTATTTTTTATTTCAAGATAGTCTCGTCCATTAAACTCCATAACATTTGTATAGAGAGGATTTTTATCTTTTGCCTTATAGGTAGTTGCTTCCTCTAACGGAACTCCTTTTGTCCTACAACGATAAAGTAAATCATCATCTTCAAATCCCCAACCCCAATACTTGTTGGAAAATCCATTTATCCACTCAAAATGTTCTCGGTTCATTAAAGTTACACCACCCATATATTCTGGATATACTAAACGATATTTAAACTTACTCAATCGTGCTGAAAGGTGAGTTGGTTTATCTACCCAAGAATAATCACATGAATTATCTTCAGGTAGCATATCAACATCATGAAAACAGAAGTAGTCAAACCCCTGCTCTTTAGCTAACGAATAACCAATATTTATTAACCACCCTCGATTAAAAGGCTTATCATTTCCTTGTTCCACTACAAATATTTTGTAAGGAATATCTCTGTCTGATAAGAATTTATCTATATGGGGCACAAATTGCGATAAGTGTTCTTCTCTATCTCTATAAGGAACAATAATTGCAAGTTTTGGTTTCAAGGCCTACCCCCCAAATAATTTAGACACTGCTGATTTTTTCTTTTCTGCTGGTGCTGAAGCTCCGCCTAAGGCTTTTGCTATCTCACCTGCAATGTCTGCTGCTGACGCTTGTGGTTGTGTAACTGAAGGGGCAGGTCCGTTTGGATTAGATTCTACATATGTTTTTACAATATTGTAAATCTCCCAAAGTTTCCAATCGATTGATTCGATTTTCTCTTCTAAGTTCGTTAGTGATTTTACTGCGATTGCATTTAATTCGCTTGATGCACCATCATCAAGTTGATCTCTTGCATCAGTTTTCTTTTTTGCTGCTGTAGCCATAACTTTTCTCCTTATTATATTACTACTTCTATTATTTGATGTTTTCCGTGGAAAACTTCTCTGTTTACTATTCTAAATTTTGTTGTTGTCAATCCATCTTTATCGATGTCATCCATTTGATTTTTAATTTTTTTATTAAATGTATTACGATTAGTTCTTATTTCTGGATGTTCACTTCTTGATAATTGTTCAAGATTTAAATAATCATTTCGATTTGAAATATAACCATAAGCACCACTTCTTCTATAAGGTAAATATCTTTCTTTATGGGTTTTTAATGATTTATTTGCAAAGTTTACATTATAGAATTTTGCATGATTTCCACTTCCACTAATATCAAAAGTTCTATCATCGTATCCACCTTTAAAATCCCAAACCCCTACTGGTAATTTTGCAGTTGTATATTCACCTTGACTATCAATTATCCCCTTACGAAAAACTTGATTTACTTCTGCAGCATTTAATGCGTTAGACCACAATCCAACTTCTGCTATCTGTCCCTTATAAAAATTTCTCCACAAACTCAAATTAGGATCACCTACTCCAATATAAAATGGTTTACCATGATATGGCATAAGTTCACCTTCATATGATTCTTTGGAAACTTCTTGTCCATCTAAATAGAGAATAATTTCTTGTTTCATATCATCTACAACCAAAGACGTGTGATGCCACTCATCGTATCGTGTGGGATGCTGTAAAACTTTGGCCTCTCTTTCACCATTACCATGACCTCTAACCCAAGCAACACCCTTTAAAAATCCACCATGTGTATAAGAAAGTCCCATATGGTATCCTGGTCGTGAAAATATAAAATATTCACATCTATTACTATCTACATCTGCTCCATAAGGTGGTTCATCTTTTGCACGAAACCAAGCTGACATAGTAAATCCTTTACTTGTAGAATTTTTAATTTTTGCATTTCCAACAGGAATTCGTATATGAGAATTTATTCCGTTAAAACTTCCATAAGTTTTTGATGGTTCAACTTCTATTTCTTTTCTGATTGGTAACTCTTTTATTACACATCTCAATAATAAATCATAATCTTCGTAACCAACTCCCCAATAATGATTTGAGTATCCGTTTATCTTTTCAAAACTTTCTTTTGTAAATAAAGTTGCCCCACCAAAGTATTCATCATATGGTAAATCAAAATCGTCAAAATCTTCTATCTTTGATTGTTCACCAAATTTTATTATATTTCTCATACCAACCAATGATATTGGTTTTTCTTCATAAGTGTAATCACATTCATCCGAAATTGGAATTAAATCAGAATCATGAAAACAAAAATAATCATATTTGTCTTTATTTAAACTATAACCAATATTAAATAACTTTCCTTTGTTTAAAGGTCTATTAGATTTTTGTTTAATAAAAATTAACGAATAATTTGGTAATTTCTTTGTACCCATGTAGTGTTCGAAATGACTTGTAAAATCTTCTATGTGATCTTTATTATATGGAACTATAACTGCTAACTTTTTCATGTTCTATACTCTACGGACTGTGCCATTATCTTTTCCCAATGTGGGTATGCAAAAAATTCTTTACCACTACTTTCTATCATAAATCTTTTATCTTTAATATCAATAGTTCCAAAATTGTCTATTATATAATCAAACATTTTTTTATATTCCTTATGAAATGTATAACTTTCCTTTGTACGAGAAACATCTCCCAATCTACTAATTACAGAAACATCCCATTTAAAATGATGAACTTGAATAAAACAATTCGAAATTGGATATCTTAATTCATTTATCCACCTATCCCCATAAGTATCTTGTCCATCTATCATTGCGTAGTGTTGTCCGTTGGTAACTTGTATATCACCTTTCATCACTACGGTTTTATTTGGACATGCATTCGAAACTGGATATCTAAATGAACCAGCTAATGGAAATTCTTTCCAAATATCACTATCATCATTTA
>Ga0209337_1002436_pt1 | contig 13446 bp, 16 predicted proteins | sample LinPmetageLP53_FD_184044 | JGI IMG/M metagenome (GOLD analysis project Ga0209337, IMG submission 184044) | Marine viral communities from the Pacific Ocean - LP-53 (SPAdes) (version 2) | ecosystem: Environmental > Aquatic > Marine > Oceanic | place: Pacific Ocean | collected 2010-02-08
TTTTCTGCTACCTGTTCTGCATAGGCTGATTCTGTCGCTGTCATAATGTCCTCTCAAATACCTCTGTCTTAACCAGGTTTAGTTTAGACTGTATCTTTGTTTCTAACTCTCTAAGTTCTGTCGTGTTCATTCCTTTGAACAGATTCAACCAGTCTTTTTTATGCAGGTCTAATCTTGGTATGGTTGACTTTGTTGAAAACTCATCCAATGACACATAAGGAGTCTTATCTAATTTCTTGGCATATTCCTCTACTGCCAATCTTATTGCACCTGAAGGATTGATTGCTCTTGGTAATTTTTCTAAAAGATTATCAAGACATTTCCAATCATCAGGTGATGAAAAACTTCTTATTTTTGACATAGCCTATATACGGTATGCAGTTATTTAAATCCATCTACAATAGTTATTAAATTAATAAATTATTTATTAACTTTTTTTTGTGTTAGGTTTCTATGTCTACAACTTTCCATCCAAGTTGTTCAAGGTATACCTTCTGTTCCCAGTCCTTCTCTTCACTTTTGTTGCTGTTGTGTATTGCACCGTTAAGTCTGTAGAATACTTTCTTGGTTAGATCCACAATGTCACCTATTGCAGTTCTCTGCTGATCCTGTTCGTTTGTATATGTTACAGAATATTCCATGAGCAGTTCACTGTTTCTATTAGTTGCCCTAAGCTGTTTGTATATTACCAACTGCTCTGGTCTGAACTGATTGTTTCTGTTCTCTCTCATACGATGCTTGGCCCAGGAAGAAGCCTTAGTCATTTAAGAGTAAGTCCTTCTCAATAAGATCCTGTGTTTTTTCTACTCCGACAGAAGCCATTTTTTCAGCCTTTTGCCTGGCCTTCAATGACTCGTATCCGCTTACACCCTCTTCGTTGAGATAGCATACATAGTCTCCCTGTGGGCTGTTTGGTGACTTTACCAATCTTACTGTACGGTTGTTCTTCATGCCCTTGGATATGCTGTAGATGTACTTTACATAGTGGCCCAATATGTGACCACCTATTGGCTTCATTTTTGCTCCGAATGGGTCTGGGTTTGCTGTAACTTGGTTTGTCAATATTACACCCATGTTAAGCAGGATTGACAGGTTTCTTAGGTATTTCAAAATACCCTTTAGTTCTATCTGTCTGTCTGCAAGTTCACCCCTGCCTTCAAAGGCCAGTCTTATTAGTCCTACCAGACCGTCTATTACCAGATACTTAATATCCCTCTCCAGCAGTTCGTCTGTCATGTTCTGAATACCTCTCTCCAGTTCTGACTCGTCTGAGTACAGATGGTATCCCAGCTTGTCCTCATCGTATGTTAGACCTCTTGCTTGGCATATCTGTTCCAATCTCTCCAGGTCAAACGCACCCTCACAGTCTATGAACATGACTCCATGACCTGCACCCAATGCTTCTGCTGCAAGTGTCATGGATACCTGTGTTTTACCGCTTCCTTCGTCACCGTATATTTCGTATAGTGATTGTGTCTCAAATCCACCCTTTGTCATCTCGTCTAGTTCGTCTACCTTGAGTGGTGTTCTTATCTGTCTGTGTCTTAATGCCTTTAACGTTGCTATGTCCTTTACTTCAATGTCGTTTCCATCCTCTGCCAACATTTTTTTCATTGTGGTTAGATGCTTGTGTGCCATGTCTGGTGACAGGCCGCTAATTCTGGAAAACTCTTTTGCACCTCTAATAACAACATCAAGTGGTGAAAAAATACCTGCTTTGTTAAGTTTGGTTTCTGTGGTTGGGCCAACTTTTTCTAAGTCGGTTAGTTTAAAATCTTTCATAATATAAATAAGTAAAATAGGTATAATAAGATACCTATTTGATGTGGGCTATTTTATATGCAAAGTAATCATGCATCATACCCATCAATGTGATGTGTACGTCTTTTGCTGTTGCACCGCCACCGCAGAACTTTGATGCTGTTGGGCTTGCTCTCTGATAAAAGTTGTTTGCTTCTATTAGAAACTCAGACAACACTTCTGTATTACCTTGAGATACATCAGGCATATTGTTTATGATAGGTCTCTCTTCCTGATACAGATTTGTTGCATCTCTAAACTTTTGCTGCAAGTTAGACAAATAACATTCGTGAAATTTTGTCTTGTCTTTTACATCTACTGCTCCAGATAGCACGTTGCTTTCCTTGCCAAACTTTCCGTTAGGTGTGCTACCGTCTGTGGTTATTGTCTTTCCTGTATCGTCTGTGATTTGGCCATAATAAACCTGACCGTCACATTTCTTACAAGTGTATTGTTTTTTTGTATATAATTTGGTCACTTTCATAGTAATACTATGTTAACTAGAAATAAAAAGGTTACTCAACATTCGTCATCCACTTCTTTTCTAAGCGAAGTAGATTTCTCTTGAAGAGCTTCTTGTAGTTTTTGGTTTTCCTGACGAAGTTGATTTACAGCGTTCTCTAATTGTGTAACGTATTCGTCTATTTTTCCTATCAAGGTCATGTATCTATTTGTATCTACTTGGTTAAAAACCTAACTATATTAACTAAATAATCCATAAGCTCTTAATGCATAAATTACTGTGTATAATGAAGCAGAAGTAGATACTGGAAGTTGTGGAATTGGGGTTTGGCCAAAAAATCCTATTGTATTATTAGTCCCTGATCCTATTTTAACCCCACCGTTCAAACTTATTATATCAGTTGTATCATTACCAAGATTCACATTACCTTGACATACTACACTACCAGTTATATTTACAATTCCATCAATATCAGCACCACTAGACCATAAAGCAGACCATCGTAAACTGGATGCACCCAATGCATAGGTACTGTCTAATGCTGGTGTGAAAGAATTACCACTGTAAGTTACAGTTTCTCCTATTTGTAATTGATTTCCACTGTTTACTCCAAATATATGAGTATCTCCTGATGGAATATTGTATTGTAAACCACCATTTGTTGATGCTATGGATGTGTCGTTTACCTCAAATGTAATTCTTCCTACATCATCAATATCAGCATCATTCAAATCAATACCTGCATTGAAATGTTGTACTGCTGTCCAAGCAGTACCATTACCAAGTTTAACAAAATGTGCTTCACCTGTTGAAGTTAAGTTACTTAATGATGTGTTTGCACCACTTCCACCACTACCACTACCAATATCCGTCAAATCCTTTGTTGTGTTACCAGTTCTAACAAACACCCTTCTGACACCAGATATATCCTGTGCATATATTGTTCCGTTAGTTGATGGTGTTGAAGAATTACTAGAAAATTCTAGATTTTGAATCTGCTGAATGTCATTGGTATCCATAATTATATCAGAATAATGAGTTGCAACACCTATAAGTAATGATGTAGTTCCAACTGTCAAAGTTCCATTTGTGTTAAATCCTTGTGCATAGACTGTTCCAAAAGGATATGTGCCTGTGCCAATGTCAGGGGTATTTGCTGTCAAAGTTCTTAACGGTTCGTTTATTTCTATTCTATCATCATACATTCTAAATTTAGAATCACCATCTACTTGAAAATCAAAGAAATCATTATCATCAACTAAATTAAGAGCACCTGCTGATGAAGTTCCAAACATTATAAATGAATCTGCTGAGCCAGCACTAGCTGAATTTATTTTTAACACGTTAACATCTTCAATGGTAAAGTTGTTCATATCTAAATCTGATGTTGCTGTACCTACCCAACCACTACTTCCACCACCTTCTAAATCAATAGGAGTAGATGCATCGGTTCTAATTTTTAAATGGTTATCAGCACTATCAACATATAATCTTCTAACTGAAGCAGATGTTACTGCTGGTGCTGTAATAGCATCCATTTCTAAATAGTTATCGTTTATCTTAGTAACACCATTTAGTATTATACTTGATGTATTAATGTTAATTTTTTCTACACTACCCATATAAAATTGGAATACTTGATTTACTGGTATTTGTAGTTTCATACCGTATGAAGCAGCACCAGTTGCTATTGCTTCTATACCTGTTTCAGTAATTGCAATAGTATCTCCTGCACCTTCCTCTGTTGCAAATACAATTCTGTCCAAGTTTATTATATCAAAAGTATTCATATTAAGATCACTTATTTGATGTGAATATGTGGGTACTATTGTATTGCTTGATAAAAGTTCTTTAGGTTTTGAATCTCTTACACTTCTAGAAATTTCCTTGTTTCTTCTCTTATCCCATTTTCTTATATCTGCTTTACCAGTCATGCTAGAAATCTCCTAATACCCCTAATTTTTCTAACTAGACCACCTAAATTTTTAATTGGTTTTGTAATAGAATATTCAACGTGTTTTGCAACCAATGCTACTGTGTTTGCAGAACCATTATTATCCATATCACCTGCACTATTTATTCCATCTGTATGATTAATCATATTATCAGTGAGATAGAAATATTCTCCAAATCCTGACAAGAATTTGGCCTTGGTGGTTATGTTATATTCTTCGTATGGGAATGACTGTTTGTTTAACTCTGCTTGAGCATCACCTGCTAATTGATCATATACTATTGTATTTGGTCTTTGTAAGAAATCTGTTTGTTTCAAAGTGTCTGATGTAGAATCAATTACAGGTGTAATTGCCAATAATGGTTTTTTGAATCTTAATGCATCTATAGATAATTCTATCTGTTTTGATACAGCAATAGTTCCACCAGAATTTAATCCACCAAACATATTAGTTTGTGGTGAATATCTGTCATAATCATCATAAGAATCCTTTGTGCAAAAACACACCATTCTTACGTTTCTTTGATCAAAAGTATCAATGTATTCCAATTCTTTAAGTGGTACAACATTACTCCATGCTATTGCTTTAATTGGTTTTCTTCCTTTATATAATGAAAAACCACTTATATCTAACGAAAAACTTTGCCATGTATCAGTAAATGCAATAGTAAAATCTTGTACTATTACATGGTCATTATCATCCATAAGAAAACATCTCATTGGATAATTACCCTTATTAAATTTTACTGCTGACTGAGTATATCTATTACCACCACCTGTTCTTGTAAAATTTAGTTTCATCATAAATTCAACTGCTGATATTTCACCCAAGTCTTCTGAAGATTCTTCATTGAATCCTAATTTACCGTCATGTGTATATGTATTATTTGCAATATCTAAATATGGTACTTTAGCTGTTGCTGTACTACCACCATATAATGTACCAACTACAGTAGAACTTGAATTATAAGTATTAACTGGAAATGGAAATCTAAAACTTAACCATGCACCAGATTGGTAAAAATTATTTTTTACAAATGCGTCTGTACTTATACTTTCACCAGACGCATCACCAAAACCCAACTTAGTGATAAGTGCTCTTTGAGACCAATTATAAGTAACTGTTACTGCAGAGTTATTGTTAATACCTGTATACTGTCTTGCAGATTTTGCTACTGGACTTGCTGATGTTCCTTTAGAAATATCTGGATCTAGTAATGCACTTGTATCATTAACTAAACTACTGAAAGGATGGAAACAGTCTAATCCATTTTTATTTTCGTTATCCCCTAATGTTGCAATATCTGCCCAAGAACCTGACCCTGATTCATTATATGCATATACTTGTGCTGTATTTAAAACTGCTACTCTCATACCAGTTTGCTCAGGTTCATATTTTGAAATCCACCCTGTTCCGTCATATTCCATTATATGATTATCATATCCAACAAATGCACCACCAACTGTACCACCTGTAACCAATACACGAAGACCTTTATATTTACCATGTGTGTTATTAGCACCATATAATAAATTATATTCATGTCCACTAAATATATCAGTAGGTTTAGCTATATCCACCCATGTTCTAAACATACCGTTTGCATCTTCATTGTCATTTATAATTAAATTACCGTCAAACATACAAAGTCCTTGAGGATTTCCAGTAGTAGCAGACCTGTAAAATGGGCCTGAGTTATCTGTCTGAAATGCAGCACCATTGTTTTTCCAATGTTTTGCTCCACTTGAACCACCTGTCCAAGGTGAATATGCAATACCTGAACCTGATGTGGATGTTCCCCCATAATAAGTAGATGTAGTAACTAAATCCCAATCTGTAATATTACTATATGGTATTGTACCTGTTGATGAGTTACTATTATTTTTCTTTCTATATACTCTATCATTGTTACCTGTTGCATCTATTCTTACTCTTGCATCTGTTGGGTATTTTTTACCACTTTCCCAAATTGGAAAGTTTGATGTACTACCTTTATTTTCAGGCATAATTAATTGCCTTCCTGCAAACTTACTATATTCTACAGGCAAACTTCCCTTATCACCTGCACCCCATGCTCCTATCTGTGATACCAATGCTGGTTCAACCTTTCCTAATATTTCAATGGTATCTGTTATAGATTCATAAGATCCTTGATCTAAAAGGCCTGATGATCCAATAACTATGGCTATTGTTGTTGGTGCTGATGTGAGTGATGTGGATGTGGTAAATCTCATATCAAAATAATTAAGAACACCATTGTTTTCACCTGATGCACCGAAAGAATCAACCAATTCATTTAGTCTGTTTAATATTGTATCTTCAGAAGACCAGTCTAAGTTAGACATTATATCTGGTATGTTCTCTTTAGTGTAAGTCGCAGCAGGCATTTCTGCTGTTCTGTTTTGCTCGTATGCTTCCATTAATTTTACATACATATCCTGTGTTGATAAATCGAATGTATTCATAGTAACCCTTACTCTTTGAAATGCTATCTCTATTCCTGCCAATTCTAATTGAGCTGTTTGAGGTTCTATTTTATTTTTAATTGGTACTTTACTCATTACTTCAAAACATTTCTGATATATGTTACCTGCTGTATCATTTACATATATTTTTATTCTGTCGTGATCTGCTATTGCTGTAGATCCAGCTAGATATTTACCATCTCTTCCATTAAGTCTCAATGTAGCAGTATTCATCTCACCATCACCTGTATCAGTAAAAATAGGTATGCTTAACACATCCTCTGTTAAATCAACTGATGCTGCATCGGTATATGTGCTTGCCTTGTATAACTTTACAGTATATCCAACCACTACCATGCTGTACCACTGAACCTATATTTCAATGTAAAACCAACCCTGTGTGGGTCTGCTTCTTCAGTGAACTGTGCATCATATAACATATATCCTTTAGTTGATGTTGGTGTTTTATTAAATATATCTATATCCATAGCAACACCAAATCTTCCGTATGGGTAAGAGGTATGTACTTTGGATTCCAATACCCAATTTCTAAGTGTGGTTATATCACTTGTATTAGTTGCTCCAATAAAACCTGTTACAAATACAAGTATATCTGATACACCTAAATCATGTATAATGTCTGGGCCTTCAAAAGGTTTTTCCTGAACACCAAGAGCATTTGTAGTAGTATAAATTACATTGGTGATTACCTTATCAACACCGTTACCATTGAAATTTATGGTTTCTGTACTACCACCGTATCTAGTTAAATTATTGGTCATACCATATATTCCTCAGATTTATTATATATATTTTCTTTATTGAGTGCTCTTACCTTAGAATTGGATACACTTGATGCACCTCTTGCACCTTCGTATGCGGTTGTTATAACACTTCTATATCCCTGAGAAATTTGTGCTTTTTCTTCCCTAGATGTTGCTGATGCAAATTCATTGTCTAAAACTCGTTTAAATCTTCTATCCATTGGTTTACCAACGCCAAAGTATTGCTCATTAATCATGGCTGGCAACTCACTTGTAAGCCATTCGTATAGCATAAATGCAACCCCGATATATGGTAATGCTTTACCAAAACTAGCAAATCTTCCAAGTTTGGCCATGGCTTTTCCAGTTGTAGGAGTTGCTACAGGTGACTTGCTTATTGCTGCTGATTTAACTCTAGCATTTTTGAATGATTTTCCAAGGTTAATACCACCTGTTGCAAGATAAGGTAAAGTAAACCCTAATTGATTACCAATAGATGAAAGGAATGGTAGTAAGTCGTTTTGGTTTTGCTGTAAATTCTCAACTTCATTTTTCAGGTCTTTAAATGAATTTCCTGCTGTTTGTGCTACTGCTTGCTTTCCTGTCTTATCCCTGCCTTTCATAGGCATTATTTCACGATCCATATCTCTAGAATTATAAATTCCCATTGTTTCATTATTATCATCGTTTTGAATTGGTGCACCACCCCCACTACTAGGAATTTTTCTTTTTGATGTTGCAGTATTTTCTACAACACCTTTGGCTTCCTGTAGTTCCTCTATTAGCCTATGTAGTTCATCTAAATCAGAAGTTTTAATTTCTATAGGTACTTCTATAATATCATCTCTTGCACTCATAGTCTATTCACCTTCATAAAACTATTTGTCTCCGAAATTACCCTTTGTTTTAGAAATGGCTTGTATTGCTTTACTGCATTTTCTATCAAGTGCTTACCAGTAGTTCCTGGGTGAAATACTTTCTTTGCAAACATCTGTTGTCCATCTTTACCCACCCATGTGAGAAAATTAGATCCCCCATGTAACCTACCTTTTGCTTCAATCCAATGTGGCTTGGTGTCATACTCTATGTAGAAGTGAAGTGGCTTACCGTCTTTAATATATCTCCATGCCAAGCTAATTTTCATAAATCCAATTTTATTAATAGTTAATCCGTCTAATGCTTCTTGTGATAGACCTGCTTGAAGCAAATCTTTCTGTGCAGGAGATAGAATCTCTGTTTGTGCCCAATCAACTATGTTTCTATCAATGAAGGAATTAACTCTGTCTTTGGTTTGTCTCAACCTTGATATTGTATATTCAAGTAAATTAATCACCTAAGTAATTGCTGGGTTTCCAAACAAAACGAAGGTTACATCGGCTTTAACTGCACCCTCTTGACCTTTGTAAATAGTACAACTTGCTAGTTTAGCTTGTGAATATGTGAATATTGTTGTTGCTGCTGAAGACTGATTATCTGTTAGTTTTATAACTATTGGCTTGATTGGATATTCTCCACCAGCAGTAGCAGCCAATAAATCCTCTAATGCTGCACCACTGTTTGCATTTCCAAAATCAGTAGTGAATAATAATGTACCAGATAAAACGTTATCTGGAAGGCCTGAATAATATACATTTATCCCACTTGTAGTAGGCTCTCTAAATTCAGAGTGACTGACTGACATAGATGCGTTCTGCATGAAAATGTATTCATCATCAGCAGATGTATTTATAAAAACATGATACCCTTGTGAATTAACTCGTTTATCAAGACTTCCTATATCGGCCATAATATATAAAGTGGGTTATTGATATAAAAAGATTGAGAAAGGCATCAATGAAGGCACGAATAGAATCAGTAAACCTTGCCTAGTCTCTCAACCAAGTTCTAGCCTTTCCATGTATATAATACGATTAAGTGTGTTATTAAGGTTGCTCTTAGGATATTGTACTTGGTTTTGTTAGTTGGCCCATTAGTCTGAATACGGTATTATCGTTAAACCTATATAATCTCTGTAATGATGTAGCATTGATGTAAACAACTTCGGTTATGGTGTTTGGTACTTCTATGTTAGTTTTATCTGTATATTGTAATTTAATTTCTTTTTGAAACCCATTACCGTTTAATGCTATTAATTGATTTAGATCCTGTGTGGCTGTACCTATATCTGCTGCTTTGACAACTATGTTTGTCATAAATGTACCATTAAATCCACCAGGATAGTGAACACCTACTAATTTTAAATTTGGGTTTGCTGCTACTTGCTCTGATATTTGCCTGAACCCCTCGTCTATTGTAGTATCGAAACAGTCAAATGTTATTGCTGCATTAACACCGTCTATTTGCTGGATGGCCAATACACCGTCTAATGTTAATGATGATTTAGTTATCTCTCTTACTAGGATCTTTAATGATGATACCAAGTATGCTGGATGGCTTCCATCCCTCTGTACTGACTGTCTAGTCCATGATTTAGACTCCATTACTATTTTATGATCTTGCAACACCATTGTTTCCATTCTAGCCATGATGACATTCTCTACAGACCTCTGCGTGCTTACGTCATCTGTTCTTAGGCCTAGGTTCTTGTCGTAATAGTTGATCTCAAAGGCAATAGTTGTGTCTGTTGATTTCTTGGTCTCTACTTTACTCTCAGGCTGGGTGGTTATGACCTCACATGAAGGGTATCGTCTTCTTGTAGTATATTGCTCATAGTCAAATATGTTATTCTTGGATAATGTGCCTTCTGGATATGTAGCACCTATTAGATGGGCCTGAATTGTTGCTGCTGTTGCTACTGCCATACTTATTAACTGTTGATAAGAAATAAAAGGTTTTGGCCTTATTCAGGCGTTTCTGGTGTGTATTTCTGAATTAATGAGTTAATATACCCTGAACGATTTCCCCTGAAATCAAGTTCAAAGTTCTTAACCCACTTATCCAGCTTTCTTAGAGATTCTTCGTCTAGTGTTAGACTGACTCTCTTCAATTTTGATCACCTGCTCTTTCAAGATGTACTTGTTGTATGCATCATCTTGGGATATTGTCCAAAACTCGTTGACTTTGTCTGCACGAATACTGATTTGCTTAAACTTGTAGATGAAGAGTGTTTCTCCAAAGTCATTGATACCGAACATGGATTGGTATTTTTTGACGTTCTCTGGTGTAAATTCATCTTCATATTTCATTTTAAGACCAGTTGCTTCCGCATTAGGCTTGTCGATTCTCTTACCAAATGTCTCACTATCAGGATCATTGTCTGTCATCTTAGGATAACTTTTTGTTTCCTTCAATCCTATATATTCTCCTGGCCCGATAGGTTCTATATCGTCATCTGAGTATTTTCGTCTTACAAGTGCAAAGATATAGTCCTTGCCACCTGATTGTGCTCTAATTACTTGCTGTGCCCAAAAGTCGTCTTGGGTTAGTTTTTTCTTAACCATTAGTATTACTATAGTATTACTGGTATATAAATAATTTAGTGTAGGGGGTTTCTTGAGAGTAGTAAAAAAATAAAAAAGGATTTTTGTATTACGCTTACCGAACTAATCCTAAGTCCAGTTAGTAGGAGTTGAACAACCTGTTAACTGTCTTCCAGTCTCAGCTTGAATAACTGCAGCTAGATGGTAATCAATGATGAAATATTTATCATCACCAGTTTCTTCATCGTGTGCTGAACCTATTCTTTGTGGGCCTTGGAATAAAGCTATTGTTGGTTCTTTCTCAGTATCCACACAGTATACGTCTCCTTGTCTAATTGCATTGTCCAAAACTAAGCCTGCGTTAGGGAAGCCTGGTAATTCTCTAGTACCTGGCTCGAATGTAACTTCGGATGGTTTTGTTGAGGCTACACCTCTTATGAAGGTGTTGCTCATGTACTTTGCAAAGTCGAGAGGATGCATACCTATTCTACTCAATTTTCCACCTACTCCAGATCCTTCGATAAGTAGTTGTGCTACTCCGAGGTCTAATAGTGGGCTGTTGTCTGAGTGATCAGTGTTTGCTGTGAATGTATCCCATGCTCCTGCGGCTGCTTTTGCAGTTAGACTTGAATCAGCCAAACCTACAACGTCAAAGCTTTGTCTTTGCTCTACTTTGTTGCTTGCAACTTGGATAGAGTCTTGAAGAACGTTATGTACGTTCTTTAGTCTTGCTTCTTCGTGAATCACGAATTTGAGACCATACTTTTCTGCTTCGAAGTTTGATCTGGTGTATGATAGCTCTTTAAGTTGACCGAGTTGGCCCTCATCGAGTTGTGTCATTCCAGAGAATTTGGTTGCTGTGTCAATGCTGATTAACAGATTTGGTACAGCAATTTCTTTTGCGAGGTTTTTACCTGCATAAGTTCTGTCTTGCTTACCTAATACGGTTTCCCATACATTGACAATATCTACTGCTGCATTGGTGTTGCTTCTAAGGGCTGCTTGTCTTTGTCTTCCACCAGATTTAATGTCGCTTACATAATCTTCTGCAAGTGATTTAAATTCTTGGTCTACGAAGGCATCGTGTGAATATGAACCATTACCAAAGTCATCTTTGGCAAGTTTCTGATTCTCGAAATGCTTCTTGAAGTCATAGACAGCATATCCACCTGCTTCTGCAAATGAATGAGTTGGTGCACCTTCTGTGGCATAAACAGTTTTATCAACTGGATTCAGCCATAGCTGCATCCCATTGTAATCTGCTTTTTTGGTATTGTATACTTTAGCCATTTTAATCTACCAACTGTACCTCTATTACATCGCCTGCTGCGGCTGCGACTGGTGGGAAATCTGCATTATCAGTGAAGGATTCCAAATATGGAGCTCCTGCTGCTTTTGCTATTGTTCCACCTTCTTTTCCCCAGTATATGCCAACGACTAAATCGTTGTTAGAACCAGGAGCCATGGTAATTACTCTACCTGCTACTGCTGCTGAACATATTACGTTTGCTCCTGGTAAAATAGCTGCACCTGCAACTACTGTTACAAAGTGACCTGCAACTGCTACTGGTACTGTTAAAGCACCTGCTGCACCTGCATTGGCAACTGTCTCTAAAGCAACAAAGTGATTTTTCTTTGCTGTTTGACCAGTTGGTGATACTATTGCGTTACCGTTTGCATCTGTTTCTACAACATTACCTTTCGTAATGGTTGTAGCGTTTGCTACTGGGAGTCTTCGGATACTTAGGAGAGTTTGCTCTTTAGTAATTGTACCTGCTGGTGTTGTTCCAAAGGCCATACTATTACAAACTCCGCATCTCACTTGCAGCTTTGGCTACTTTTGTTCTGGATTGAATCCAAGAATTAGTGCTTTGTGCTGGTCTGTAAGATGATACTCCTGCGTCTTGTTTGAAAGTTGCGATTGCTTCAATTTTTGCTGACCAAAATGCTGAATCTTTTGTAGATGAAATTACTTCATCGTATTTTGCTTGTTGAACTTTTGGTTCTTCAAACATATCAGCGTAGTCACTAGCGATTTTCTCTTTGTTGATTGCGTCTAACTGTGAGGTTAGGCCTGCAACTTGAGATTTGAGCTTTCCGACAACCTCTGGTTCTTCAGGTACTTCCATAGGTGCTTCTACTTCTTGTGGTATTTGTTCCTCTTCACTAGAAGATTCTGCAGGAATTGCTTGCTGCACTTCTTCTAATTGTTGGACAATTACCTCTAAAGCGTCTACCACTTCTTGAGGGCCTGCTGAGCCAGCGTCTTCGGCTGGTGCTCCGACAGCATCTAGCTGATCGTTAGCGATTTTTGTTAGCTTTGCAAAAATTGTTTTTGCACTCGTAACATTCCATGATGTATTACTTGTCATTGAGTTTAAATAGTATTACTTGTATATAAATCAACTAATTTAAAGTATTACTTAAATATTATTGTAATTTATTTAGTTTATCTTTAAGTTTAGAGTATTTACTAGGTTCATCATACTGTTTTGGAAACTTTGGTTTAATATCATCTGGATTAATTGTTGCATATCCACCTTCTGGGTCTATATCATCAGGTACAAGATTTTTATGAAA
>Ga0209337_1002437_pt1 | contig 13443 bp, 18 predicted proteins | sample LinPmetageLP53_FD_184044 | JGI IMG/M metagenome (GOLD analysis project Ga0209337, IMG submission 184044) | Marine viral communities from the Pacific Ocean - LP-53 (SPAdes) (version 2) | ecosystem: Environmental > Aquatic > Marine > Oceanic | place: Pacific Ocean | collected 2010-02-08
GTATTATTTGTACTTTTTAAAGCTACTGAACCAGAAGTACCACAAGTTAAGGCTACTGTGTATGTACCTTCCTCATAATCGTCTAATGTGTTTGCATCTGTGTTTGATGTTACGCCTAGATTGATGCCATTACCTGATGTTCCAAATACTATATCACCATTGGTAATAGTCAGATCAGTTCCGACAGTTAAAGTACTAGCCATATCGACAGCACCATCAATATCAACAACATCTAAGTTAGCTGTACCATCAACATCTAGGTCTGTAGTAACTACTAGACTACCTGCAACAGTTGTGGTTGATGCTGTTCCTGCAGCGATTGTTACATCTACTTCTCCGTTTGTGGCATGTTCACCTTCTAAAACTAATCCTGCTGCTAAGGCAGTTGTTGTTCCATCACTCTCAGCAACAAATAAAGACAGCTTTCCTGCTTCATCTGTATTTGCAGATTCAGAAACCTCTCCAACTATTGATGCAAATGCTGTTTGGGCTTGACCAGAGTCATCTCCGTAAAAGGATATCGTACCAAGATCATCTCCATCTGCACCAGCTGATCCTTTATCCATGACAAATCGTAACTCACCAGCAGTTGTACCATTATGAGTATTTTTGATCTGTACAATAGGTTCGTCAGTAGTGTTGTCAGAAATTATCAGGGAAGGTGTAGCTATTGTTACAGCAGTTGAAGCTGCAATATCTACTGTAGGTGCAGTTAATTCTAATTCTACATCTGCATCTACATCAAGTTGTCCATTTGTACTTTGATTAATAAAAGTTGCAGCATCTCCAAATGTAAGTTTATTTGTACTATTAAGTGTTAAACCTGTCCCATCAGTATGGGTTAAAGTAGTGTCAAGATCTGCACCAAATCCTAGAACTGCTGAGTCAGATTTTAAAGATAAATCATTTCCTAATTTTAATGATGTAGCAAATAAACTTGCAACTGCTGCTCCTCCACCTGCCCCATCTGCATATATAATATCAGCAAAACCATCTGAAATAGTTGCATTAGCACCAGTTCCTTGAGTGAATTGAACTTCTTGTCCAGAAGCATTAACTACAAAATAAAATTTGTCTTGAGTATTATCTGAAAGTGTTATTGTATTTGTTCCTGATGGTGAGCCACCTAAAACAAGAACTTTATACATTCCATCGGTTAATGAACCATCCGTTGTTGTTAGAGTTGTTGTTGTTCCTGTTAAAGAAAGAGCACCAACTCCACTTAAAGATCTATCAATAATATCAAAGTTTGTATTTGTTGTTGCTCCCCAAGTTCCAGATTGCTCACCAGTGGCTGGCTTTTCAATCCCTTGATTTAATGTATAACTGCTTGCCATATCAATCTATCCTTATTATTGCTGATCCCCCTGCTGCTGGTAAAACAATTTTAAATGTTCCTCCTGCAACAGTAAAATCTCCACCAAAAGCCAAAACAGCTATTGCTTTATCACTATTAGTATCATTATATATTAAAGCACCATTGGCAGTAAAGGTTGCAGATGACCAACTAGGATCAGCAGCATCAAAATAAGCTGTTGTTCCAGAGACTGCAACAGTTGCTGAAGTTAATGTTACACCACCTGCTGTGTAGCCTGTTCCACTTATTTCATTAGAGGTGGAATAAGCAGTGGTTGTTGCGTTTAATGTTGCAGAACTCGTAAAAAGAGCGATCTTTATAGTGTCTGTTGCTAATTGGTGTCCTTCTTGTAAAGCCTCTGACTTAAAAGAAGTGCACATTGCTTGTGTTATTGCCATTTAAATACCTCCATCGTATTCAGCCGAGTAAACTCGACCCATCTCTTGTTGAAATAATGTAATTGCTTCATCAAATTGCTCCTTATATAGTTTTAACGTCTCTGGGGACTTTAGGAAAGCAGAACTTTCATATAATGATGCAGATAATAAAACATTTTCTGCATGTGTTCCAACCCAACTCGTCGCATTGCTTGTTGAAAGCCCTGTCTCTGGAGCAATGAAATCAACTTGATATGCTAAAGTTGCACTTGGAGTTGGTGCTAATGCTACAATAGTACCACTTGTTGTAGCATTTTTTGTACTGTACATTATTGGTGTTCCTGTTGTAGAAACATTTGGCCAGTAATCTTTTAAATAAGAATCTATTTTGTGATTCAAATAATTAATATTGCTACTTGAATCAGTAACTGAGACTTGACGAACCATACGAGCATTGGCAACTGTATATTCGGAAGTTCCAACAACAAGTGTTCCTGTTGTTACATTTCGAAAACAAGGAAGACTTGGAAGTCTTTGGAAAACCAGATTTTCAGCTTGTGTTATTATTGTTGGAATAGAAGTTGATAATTCTGTTGAATCGTCTTCTAAAAAATTTTGTATATTTGCTAAAAGCTCTGTATAATTCATTATTGACCCCAAGCTCCTACATTCCAAGCACCAGAACCCCATTCTTGATTTACTGTGATAGACTCAGTGCCAACAGCACCTGTTCCAGCAACTCCTGACTCTGTGATTGATGCTTCTGGAACTTCTGTTCCTATTGCACCAGTGCCAGCAACTCCTGCTTCATCAATAGATAATTCAAAAGTTTCTGTTCCTACAGCACCTGTTCCTGCGACACCTGTCTCTGTGATTGATGCTTCTGGAACTTCTGTTCCTATTGCACCTGTTCCTGCGACTCCTGATTCAGTAATTGATAAACTCAATGCTTCAACTCCTGCAGCACCTGTTCCAGCAACTCCTGAAACTCCTGAAACTTCCATAGTTTGAACAGAAGTTCCTACAGCACCTGTTCCAGCAACTCCTGCTTCATCAATAGAAGACTCAAAACCTTCTGTTCCAATAGCACCTGTTCCTGCGACTCCTGTTACATCTGAACTTGTTTCAAATGAAACATGACCAACATTCCCAACTGCAAATATATCTAATGGTCTGTTATAATTATTTGCTTGCATGCTGGTTGTATTTGTGTTGAACCAGTTGTATGTCAAAAATATTGTTACTGGATCTGGATCATTGTCTGGTCTTGGATTAATAAGTGCAACAGGATCTGTTACATTTTTAGAAGGAGTTAATTGTGGATGTTTTACTTCCCACTCTTCAGGTTCAACACGCAAATTGTCCCAAGTTGTTTTAAGCTGTGTATATGGAACTTTAAAACCACTTCGATCACTTATTGCGTTTGATCTTTTTCCTGTTGCAAATCTTCCCATTATATTAAGTTCAATGCTGTTGGTTGAATTTTAAGACTAACACCATCATTATCAGTTGATGCTGCAAAATTAAAAGCTCTTTCATAAAGTTCATTTAAAAGCTGAAATTTATCAGGAGCATACTTAACTGCTAATTTACTTGCTAACCCTGCACAAATACATTCACTCCATGTATAAGGAATATCTGTATCTTCATTTGAAACAGTAACATCATCAAGTTGATTTATTGACCAATAATTAAGAACATAAGTATTTATGTCTGGGGACTGCCAAAGATACAATTTAGAAATATTATTTGATCCAGATTGTAATCCTTTATCAATCATGTATTGGCTTGGCTTTCCAGAGGATGTTTTATTTGGAATTTGATTATATTCTGCAATTGTAATTCTGTTGATCAAGGTATCAGATATTGTTGAGTCGGCAGAGTTATGAATAACAACATCCAATAAATCAATAACACCTGCTGGTAAATTATATGTAATAGTATCTGTTGATAAACTTAATGTTGATGTGCTAACTGCCCAATAATTTATTCCTCTGTTTGCCCATTCAGAGAATAATAAATTTAAACTTCTTCTTGCTGAATTCGCATGATGACCTGTCCTTGTCTGAGGATCAATGCCACATCTTTCAAAAGATTCAGCTATGACCTCTTCAACATTTGGTCTAAAAGCAGTTGTTCCAGAAGTTGCCATTCATTCTCCTATGCAAAAAAGAAATGCATCATATCAATTGTTCCAACAGTGTATTTTATACTCAATCCACTTTTGAAAAGAATACCTTCGTCTGGTATAGTATTATCAAGTGTTGTGTTATCAGTCCCTATTGTTCTTGCTTTAAGCAATGTTGTTCCACTTTCTGGAGTTCCATCGATAAATTCTATAACACCTGCTGTTCCACCTGAAACAATTGAATAACCTTTTAAACGAACTCTTGCACCACTGGCGACAGATTGTGCAGCAGAAGCAATTGAACCAACTGTTATGTTTGCTGCAAACTTTGCAGAACTAGTAACTGAAGTTATCGTTTTAAAATATTTAGTACCATTAACAGCTTCTGCAGATCCAGTTGAAGTAATTGTTTCTGTTAAAGCATCGTCAAATACATCCGTTCCTACTATTGTATTTGTCTTCGCATTATCGCCTGTTCCTGCTGTTGTCACAGATAAAATCCTAGCTCCACCTGAAGCAAAAGAAGCGTTTTCTAATGATGCTACTGTATCGGGTCTTGCTGCTTCAACAATAAAATCAGCATCGGCAGCAACTTCATCGCTTATAAAGGCAACTTGAACATCACTTTGAGTTCCCATTTAAATCTCCTTTTAAATATGGGGAAAATTAATTCCCCATTTAAATTTTATTCAAAAACATTTCTGCTTATGCACTGATAATGAGCATTTACAGCTTCAGCAGCAGCAGCACCTGCTTCAATTCCAATATAAGGAATTAAATCAATATCATCAGTTAATGCAGTTGATTTTGTTGTTCCAGTTGTAACAGCAGTTCCACCAGTTGAACCAGAAGTAGTTGTAACATTATACTGAATACCATTAACAAAAATAGCAGCTTTTCTATCACTATCAATTACAATTTTTAAGTGATAAGGTGTATCGGCTGCAACAGTTACTGGGATTTGACTGATATAGTCTGTTCCACCAATACTATGAACAAAATGCCATAAGGTAAAATCAGTAAATGCTTCAGAGTTTGTAGCATCTGTTTGAAACTTAAAGAATGCTTGGTTATCATCTGTAGCAACCAATTGATCATTTGTTAATTTAAGACCAGCCCAAACTTTTTGGTTATCAATTGCAGGTAATGAAATTGAACATTCCCAAGTCACTTCATTCTCAGTTCCCCATTGAGTACCACTCCAAGCTGTTTGGTTAGTATCTAAGTGAGGCACAAGAATTGCTTGGTCTGCATCTGCACCAGCAGTAGTCATTAAAATACCACCATGTGTAGCTGAAAAAGTGGTCAAAGCAGTTGTCATGTTAGTGCCTAATGTTTCAAAGTCTCTGTTAGCAATAACATATGCTGCTAGAGCTGATGCACTATCTGCATCTGGATCAATAATTGAAACAGCATTAAGTCCTGGTTTCTTTTTAAACCATTCTTCTAAGTAATATCTGCGAGTATCTTTGGCAGCATTACCATGTAAAGTTCTATCTTGTATTAAACCACTGGTTGAATTTTTACTAACCAGTTTAACCGAATCTTGTGAGCGAACTGCTCCACTAAAAGTTGTTGTTCCCATGTCAATCTCCTTGTTCTGGGTAAGTCTACATAAATGTAGTCAAGGTTGAATGAGGAGGGATTTCCCCTCCTCAATTATTTATTGTCAGTCAGCACCCTCAGTACCGAAGATTCCTCTCCAATCTGTGAAGCCAAATGAATATCTTTCACGAACCTTATAACGAACATTACCAGTTTCAAAGTCACCTTCAATACCTTTTTTCATTGCAGTACGTTGAAAATATTTCATACCATCAGGAACATCAGTTTTAATAAAGAACGCATCAGAATCACTTAAACGTCGCATAACATGATATCCTTTAGGCAGATAACCACCAGATCGGATAGCATTTATGTCGTTGTCAGCAGTTCCAGATCTTAACTGGGACTCTAATAATCTTTCAGCAGTAAAACTGTATGCTGTTGGAATTATTAAAGTTGTTCCCTGTGCAGCAACCCTTATTCCACGATCGTCTTTCATATCAGCTATGTTGATAAGAATTGACTCCAGTGAAGTTTCAGATAAATCTGCAGCAGTTGCCAGAGTGTTACTCTGATTGCCATTACGAGTTGGGTGTGCTGTACTTAAAAGTGCAACACCATCCCCACCAGTAAAACTTGAGCTTGTTGCGTTATTTAAAACATTTGCACCTTTGATTTCTTTAGTAGAAGCCATAGATCTTGCTAATGCTTTTGTGTAACGAGATGAGATTGAACCATATTGGCCATCCTCTTCTGCTTCTTCAGTAATTGAAAAAGCCAACGCAACTGTCTCATGTTGATATCTAGCAGTCCATTGCTGACCTGCTGAATCATAAGAAACAGCTGCACCCTCATTTTTGACAGGTGCAACATCAAAACCTTCCAACAAAACATCTTCCTCAAATGCTCTATTAGAACTATTGGTTTCAAAAATTTTATTCCACTCTGGTGGATATTGATCATACTCAAGACCGAATAATGTATTCAATCCAGGCTCAAGCATCGAAGCGAATTGTGCTCTATTCATTGCCATTTTTCATATCCTCCTATATACCTGCACCATCTTTGATGAGATGTTCATTAATAAGAACTTCCATCACAGCATTCGTGCCAAAGGCATTATTGGGATTGTCATGAAGTGCAAGTATTTTAACACTGGCAGTACCATTTGACATTGTTCCACTTGATTCAAATCCTGAAATCCCTGTTGTTGTTGAGCCAGCACCAGCAACTACATCAGCACAATTACCGATATTAGTTTGAGCAGGTGAACCAGCAGACTGAACCTTGTAAACAATGAACGGATCATCATAAACATAAGCTATGATATTCGTTGCAGCTGTTCCACTTGGCCAGTATTGACTATAAACATATGAGCCATCCGAAGCAGTATATGATACTCCTGCAAATACACCAATATTATTGACTTCAGTCGCAGTATGAGGTGTAATAACACCATCAGCTATAACAATAACTAGATCACCTGTGAAGATGTTCTCTGCTAAACCTGTCGCAATAGTATATTTATTTGCACGAGGAGCATAACCACTAAGATGGCGAATTGGGATAAACCCAAAAGCAGCATCTACATTTGCCATTTACTCTCTCCTTAATTATCTTTCATAGCAGTTGGCAATCGCCCTCTGCTAGTTGAACTTTGACGATTCTGATGAATTGCCATACCTCCTGTCCTTCCTAATGCATCCAGATCACTTGCTATTGATTCGTTTTGACCTTCGTTTTTTCCTGAATAAAACTCTTTCATTGATTTATGTTTTTCTTCTGGCATTTCACAAAGAAGCATTCCTTCAATACCTATGCAACCTGCCCACTGACCATGATTGATAGTTGGGTATCTCTTATCTTTCACTGTACTAGCAGGACGTGCTTCCCAACCTGCTCGCATACGTTTGTACACGTTGTCGGGAGTTTCTTTACCTTGAATCGAGGTAGCGATCCATCGTTGAACATATCCAGGACGAGGATTAGGTGCATCCAACAATGATGGTGGTTTCCATGCTGTGTCAGGTCTCACTTCTTCAGCACGAACATTTTCACGAGTTTCTGAAACTCTCACATTTCTATTTTCAGCCACAATTAACTCCTATTACTTTTTTGAATTTCATTTGCATATTGTTTTAATGCCTTTTCGTCTGTAATACCTAGTTCTCTTGCCATTCTGAGTTGATCTTGTGAGATGCGAACTCGATTGCCTTTGTAAGTAGATCCACCAGCAGTTGGAGCGACTGGAATCCTGCTTTTAATCTTTGTCTTACTCTTGCTCTCCCCAGAGATTAACTCAGGGAACATTTTTTGTAAACGATTATTTAAAGAATCATAATAATCGTCGCCATGTTTATCATAACCTTCTAAATCTAACTGAACATCGATGGCTCTTGCTGCAGCAGATTCTCTCTCATATCCATCAGCATTAAACCAACGATTTTTCTGCCACCAATCCATTGCTTTTGGAGGTGGTGGTGTTGATGCCTGTTGTTGAGCACGACCAACTGTTGGAGAAACTGCTTGCTGAGATTTTTGCTGTTTCTGCATTTCTGCAATTCTCATTGCTGCTCTCATGTCAGCCATCTGCTCTTGAAAATTAACTTGTGCTTCTGTATCACCCTCTTCAACAGCTTTTGTCAATGCAGCTTTTGTCTGGGAATATCTTTGATTAAATGCTTTTTCATCATTCTGTTGAGATCCTTGCTCAAGTCTCGCTAATCTTGCTTCAAGTTGAGCATTCTGCTCTTGAAGTTTTTTCGATTCAAGTTCCGACTCTCTTCTTTCATTGACGAGCTTTTTTATTCTTCGCTCAACTTTTGGTCCAAAGTCTTCTTGTTTTTCAGCTTTTTCTTCAGCTTCTGCTACAGGGAAATCTTCTTTCTGTGGCTCGTCTGTAACTTCAATTTCAAAATTATTAGGATCTTCTTTTGCCTTAACAATTTCATTTTCGATCTGTTCAATCGCTTCTTCGTTATTATTTTCCATGGTGACGTTCTCCAAGTTTTCGTCTATTATAAGTATGCAGTAACTTCAACACCTTCAGGCAAGATAGAAGTTATCTCGTCATCATTGAGTAAAAGAAACCGAACACCATTGATTACTAGTTTTTGACCAGCATATTTTCCATATGTAACTCTGTCTCCAGATTTAGGTTTTGTAAGTTGTTTCCAACTTTCACCTGTACTCCTGTCACGATATGCTAATTCACCAATTCTTGCAACAACACCATGAGCAGTTAAATATGCTTCATTATCTTTTGCCTGAGTTGGCAATAATATACCACCTTTAGTTTGTTGCTTAATTTGATTTGGCTGTATTAAAATTTTCCATCCCATTGGAATTGGAAGGTCTTTCATTCCGATAACTGATTTAGACTCTTCATCGGTATAGAGTTTCTCGACACGTTGATGAGACATGGTTATTCATCCTCTTCATTTAGTTTTTTTAATGTTTCATCGATAATCTCTGAAGCCTGTTCTAAACCTTCAGCAATTCCGACGTTACGATGATATGCTTCAAAATCGCTCATGCGACCTTCAACCATGTCACTCGCTATTGTTGTTTTCTTCTCTTTCAGGTTTTTCTTTATCCTGTTCAACAGATTTACTATCATTGATTTCTGCTTCTCCTGACATTGAAACTCCTGTTACAAAGACTTCAACAAGCTGTTCGTCAACTTTTTCTACTTCTGACATTTATTTCCTTTTTTTGCCTTTTCTAATAGGCTTTTTCTTTTTTCCGTACATTTTTCGTCCTTTCAATAAAGATTTAAAATTACTTCTGTTCATTTCTACCTCTTATTTAAGATTTCGTAAAGCATTGAATATTAAGTAGACCCATCATCTTCTCTTAATGCAGCAGCAGTCGCTGAAACTGCTACAGGGCCTACAATGCCGTATTTCTCCATTATTTTAATTAATTTATCATCAAAGATTACAAAGTTTGTATTTTTGCTATCTATTTTTCCAGATAGTTGTTCTGCCTTGTATTTAATACCTTTAATTCCTGCTTTAGATAACGCCTCAGAAGTTATTTTGTCTGTTGGCAACATCTCACCTATAGTCTTAGGTCTTGCAAGTTTTAAATCCGACTTTATATCATAAACAATGTTTGAATCTATGTCTGGATATTTGTTAAAAGGCACAACTTCTTCAAATTCTTTGAATAAATCATACTCTTTTACATTGTATGGAATATCCTTGAAAACCTCATCAATTAATTCTTTATATATTTTTTTAGCTTTTTCATTAGGTAATTCATCAACAAAATTATCTAATTTTTTGTTTAAATTTATTACAGCTTCTGACTTTTGTTGAGCAACTTTTACTTCATTAAGTAAAGAAGCATCTAAATTTTTATTTTGTAAATTCTCAAGAGCATTTATAAATTTGACCTTTATTTCATTTGACTGCTCACTTAATGGTAAATCATAATCAAGCAGTTCTTCAGGCTTTGGCTCTAAAGCAACTTTATACGTTTTGCCTTCACTAAAAATTAAATCTAAGTCTTTTTCTTTTATTCCTGAATCAACAATTTCTTGAAAACTTTGTCTAACTTGTGGACTCATTTTTGATGCTTTATCTAATTTTTTTTGAAAAAAATCTTCATCACCCTTTAAAAATCGACTGTCTAGATTTGCCTGATAAACTCTTGCTTCTATAGTATTTATTGCACCCTGAGACAATCCTAAGTCTTTTATAGATTTACCTTTTACTTTAATATCTGTTAGTTCCTGCCCTCCAACACTTTTCCTATAAAAATCAGCAATGTCTTTGCTGTCAGAAAAATAAAAACCATAACCAAATGCCTGATTACCTTCCCCAGTGTTGATAAACTCTAGATTAAATTCATCAAAGTCTGCACCACTGCCTGTAAAGGCAATAATTCCTGGCTTTGTCTCTGTAGGTGGTTCTACTTTGGCTACGTTACCCTTTTGGTCAATTTGACTAAGTGCTTTATTTGCTTTTTCTATTGGCACTGTAAAATGTGCTTCATCAGAAAAAACATCATTAAGTTTTAAATCTTTCTGGTCTATTTTTAACTCAATTAAATTTTCACCATAACCAATTGCTTGACCATCTGGTTTATTTGATACAAAGATTTCAGGAGTGTTTTCTTTAGAAAAGAAACCATCACTTTCTAAAATATCATTAACAGATGAATTTGTGCGATGATAAACTGTTATTGTACCATCATCATTCACTGGAATTGGTTTACCTTGCAAATCTTCAAATACTGAATCATAAATTTTTTTGTTTATGCTTCCAACATCACTGGCAACGTCTGTAGCTTTATTAATTTGACTTAAAGCTGTTTTTTTGTCTGGAACATTTGGTAAAACACCAAAAGTCTTTTTATCTATTGCTGATGTTTTATTTGCTAAATTTTTAAAAAATCCAAGCAATGGTTTCGTTGCTGTTGTTACGAGTGGTTTCGTTAAAGGATAGGCTTCAAGACCAGACAGACCTAAACCAACTGTCGGTAATATATAGTCTATTGGCTTTTCTGCTTTATCAAATTCTCTGTATGCTTCCTGACCTGCAAATACTAAACCAGCAGGAGTAAAATCTAAAATTCCTAAACTGTCCATAATATTTTCTGCTTCTAAATCACCAAATATTCTTTTTGTTGATTTAAGAGCTTGTGCTTTTGCTTCTGCTTCAGTTAATTCTTTGTTCACAGGAGAAAGAGACTGCCACCATTGCATAGCAGGTGCAGTTGCAGAAATAGCTCTGTCTCTATAAGTTGGTGGCAGTCCTAAATCTTTAAGAGCACCAAGTTCTTCATTTGCCATTATTCAATTCCCTCTAATGCACCATAACCTAAACCAGTGCCACCAGCAATAGATGCATAAATATTTCCACTCTCACTTTGTCTTGGATCAAATTTTGCAAATATACTTCTTACATTGCCTTTTCCTGGTTCAAATAAACCAACTGTCCTTTTTCCAATTTGATCAACTTCATTAGTTAAAAATCCTTCAAATCCTAAATCTTTGATCGCTTTTGAAACTGTTGGTATTTGCATTGCGAATGGATTACCTATTTTTATATCAAAATTTATGTTGTCAGATGAACCCATTGGCATTCTTTTTCCAACAACTCCTAATTTTTCAGTCACTTTTTCTACATGATCAGGATTTTTATAATCAAAAACATTTTCTAATTTTAACTTTACTGGATATATTCTTGCTTTTGGATTCTTTCCAGCGAATGCTTCAGTATACACTGGACTCTCTGAGAAAAAAGTCACTGGCTCTCCACCTTTTCGCTCTATATATGGATTTCTATTTTTGCCATGTGGTATAAATTCCATGATATTTCTATTTGGACTGCCATGATAAAAAGTTGATGGGTCAAAACCTTTTTCAATTAATTGTTCTTTTGAAGGCAAAGTTCCAATCTCATCAGGAATCTTTTTTAATCCTTTAGTCATTCCCTGAAATAATGTCTTTAAAATTCCTCCCATTATTCATTTCCCATTTAATCACCTATTATTTTATTGTTGAACACCATATAAGAATAATCAGGTTCAACTTTACTTGATAGATCCCCTTTTTGAATGTCTCTCCAATTTGGACCAGAATCAAATTTATTAAAATATCTTAATACTTTAATATTTTCTTCATCTAAAGCATTTTTCATAATTTCATTTTGTTTTTTATACATATCAGAAATATCGCCTGTGCCCTCTAATTTTTCTAATTTATCAAAAGCATTATTAAATGTTTTTCCTTTAATTTTGCCTTGAGAAACTAAATCCTCTAAAATTTCATAAAAATCAAATGCACCATCTCCTTTTATATCTACTACTTGATTTTCTGAAATATTTAAATTAAATTCTCTAGGAATCATATTTGCCGACCTATCTCCTGAAACATCCATTTTTGATTTAATAGCTGCATTTGTTGCAAGTTCTGGATTTTCTGCGAAATGAATACCAACACCATCACCAAATTCCATCTCACTTTTTATTTCATTTGGTGAGGCATGAAAAACTTTTTTTGGAAAAATATCACCTAATGCACCAGCAACATTTTCAAATCCTTTTTTAGCAATTTTAGAAAGTATTCCTGCCACTAGTCACCTTTCTGTAAAGACATATTGGATGAGAAAGATCTTCTCTCACCTTTGCCATAGAATGGATAAACAGTATGAAATAGATGAGAAGGGAATATAAAAAGTTCTCCGACCTTTGGCTGAACACACATGTTTCCAGGATTGACAATGGATGAAGATCCATAAACAAAATCGATGTACCCTTCTGTGGCATAAGTTTCATTTACATTTTTAGAGTTTTTATCGGATATTCCTTCAGGAACTTTTAAATATAATACACAGGAGAAAGAACCATTGGTGTGAATATGTGTTGGATTGTAATCGTTTTCAAATGAACGCACAAACCAAGAGTTGTGAATTGCTAGTCGTCCTGCATCTTCTTTTTCTTTTTCGCTCATATTTCTTTCAGAGAGAAAGTTAACATAAAGAGCTTTGGTTAAACTAAATAATAAATTGCCAAAACCTTCTGTCTCTTCCATAACACAAGTTAATTCTTCATGAACATGTCCAACTAAATCATGAGATGCATCTCGTTTCTCTTTTTCTTCTTTGTTTTCTAACAATTTATCGCATTGGTCATTTAAGGCATTCATCATTATATCAGGAACTGTAGCTTTTAATATTCTTGGACCAAATGGTCTTAATATGTCTATGTGTATTTCTTTTGTCACACTTGACCTCCTGAGAGTTCTCTCGCTAATATCTGAAGAACATCATTAAAACTTTTGTCCAATTTCTTTGCAGCTTGTGCAAATTTCTTTGGACTTATTTCTTCTGTGTCAATGTTCCTGCGTTTAAGAAAACTTTTTGCTGCTCTTATTTCAGCTTGTGCTACTTTTTTAATCGCTGCTTTTGCCATATTACCATGCCCTGCAAGACCAATATCTTGCCTTTGTTTTTGGTCCAGGATTATCGCAGTTATGCCTTGACCTGAAATTACTTCTGCGACCTTTTTGGTTTTTCTTTATACGC
>Ga0209337_1002439_pt1 | contig 13439 bp, 6 predicted proteins | sample LinPmetageLP53_FD_184044 | JGI IMG/M metagenome (GOLD analysis project Ga0209337, IMG submission 184044) | Marine viral communities from the Pacific Ocean - LP-53 (SPAdes) (version 2) | ecosystem: Environmental > Aquatic > Marine > Oceanic | place: Pacific Ocean | collected 2010-02-08
TTAGCGGCTGTTTCTTCTCCTATGGCTCCTGTAGCTCCTCCTGCTCCTACACTTCCTAAACCTATTACTGCGCCTCCAATAGGAGGTATACCTGCGTCGGGCACATCTAGACCTACAATTCAGTATAAAAAAGACCCTGCCGGACTTGCAGCACTACAAGCGACAGAAAAAAAGTTAGCGAAGAATCTTGAAGCTGCTAGGACAGCAGATCCAAATAAAGCGTTAACAAACAGAGCTGAACTTGCTGGAACCGTACTAGGCCAAGACGATATTATGAAAAAAATGGAAGGTGTTGCAGCACTAAGAACCGCAAGAAATGAAAAACTACGTAATCAACGAAGTCCATTTGATTTTACTCGACAGATGCGTGGAGGTGGTGGACTTGGTGAGATTAATCGCAGTATAGGTCGCGAAGAAAATTTAAGGCGAGCACGAGATAATAGAGCTTTTGATAGTGAAATGCAGGATATTTACAACCAAACAGGGCAGCTATCTGAGTTTGGTATAAGGAAATTAGAGTCCGGCAATCAAGCTGCTAAAGACGTTAACGCTATGAGTAGGCAAGCGGTAATAGGTCAAACGACAATGTACGACGCAGCAAGTACAGCGCTAACCGCCGACGCTAAAAATAATATGCAGGTAGACATTGCTAATTTAGAAGGGTACGACAGAACGCTTAAAATAGCTAGTGATAGATTAATAGCTAACGCTAGTAACGAAACAAAAATTAGAGCAGAAAATCTACGTGCGTCAATAGCTAGAGAAGTTAATGACCTTGAAAAAGTAAAACTAGAAAATCTTGATAGTCGAGAAAAGAAAAAAATTCGGGCAACTGTAGCTATTAAACTAGAAGCTATACGCGCAGATTACTCTAAAATAGCAGAAGAAATTATAGCTGCTAGTGCTATAGGTGCTGCTATGTCAGACGAGCAAAAAGCAAATATTAGAAAACAAGCAGGTTTATCAGCAGACGCAGCAACATCTAGGCTTAAACAAACGCTAAACGCTATAGACGCAGACATGTTTCAAATAACACAAACATCAAAATAAGGAGCCGATATGGCTGTATTTGAGGTCACAGCACCGGACAATACTGTATACCAAATAGAAGCTCCTAACGATACATCTAAAGCAGTTATACGGCGTGCGGTAGCAAACAGATATTACAAAGACCAAGAAGCTAGAATTAACGCTGAAATGGCTGAAAACGAAGCGGGTATGTATGGTGGACCCGAAGAAGAAGAAAAAGGCTCTCTACTAGGAGATATTCTACAGTCACCTTTTGCGGGTGCTGTTGGGCTGTACGAATCTGCAGCGTTAGGCGCTGTAGCGCCGCTAGACGAAGGGGCTGAATCCTCCGCACGAGATGTAATTAAATCCGTCGCAGACTTTGTGCGTCCTGAAATCAGCAACCCAGACAATGTAGCTGTCAAACTTGGTCAAGGTCTAGGCTCTCTCCTCGCATTGGCTCCTGCGTTAGCAGCAGGTCCGGGCGCTTTACCTATTATCGCAGGGCTTAGTGTTAGTGCGGGTGCTGGCGAGGCTAGTGAACGTGCGCGTGAGTTTGGAGCTAGTCAAGAAGATATTGGGAAAGCTGCACTACGCGGTACAATTCCCGGTTCTTTCGACATACTTCCTATTGGAAGACTTGCTAGAGCGGCTGGCGTCGATATCGGTGACATACCATTTGTTGGGGACATGCTTAATAAACTTGGTCCGCAAACGGTAGAAGGGGCTACAAATAAAATACAAAGAGCGCTTGTATCTGGTGGTGTTGAAGGCGCACAAGAAGCTGCACAGAACGTAGCACAAAACCTTATTGCCCAAGGGTATGACCCTGATGCGGCTACTTTTGGTGGTACTCTTGAAGAAGGTCTTATTGGCGGTGGCGTAGGTGCTATTGCTCAAGGTCTTCTTGATCTTGTTTTAGGAGGTCGTCGAGCACGCGGCCCTGACCCAGAACAATTATTGCTTCCCGCACCAAAAGAAAAGTTGTTGCGTGATGAAACTAGCGGTGAAACTATTAATCTTCCTGATGAAAGAACTACGGAAGGTGACTTACGTGTAAAACAACTAGAAAATACTATAGCAGATGCTAATAATAATATTGAGAGTATTAGAAATGCGCCAATTTCACAGTTTGAAAACGCGCAGGACGATCCTATTTTCGGGGCTATAAAAGCTCAAGAAGACACTATACGATCAGCACAACAAGAAATTGACGCTGTAAGAAGACGCCCGCAAGAGTTTGAAGCTGCAGAATCGCAAAGATTAAACCAACAAGAAACAGAGCTTCTAGGCTCAGTACCTACAGAAGATGTATCTACAGAGTTAGCCAGAGCTAGCGAATCTGCTCCTACTACTCCTTTAGCTATAGCCGCTCAAGAAGCTGTTGCTAAAAAAGAACAAGAACAAGCTGCGGTTCGTATTGCTGAAGAAGAAACTCGTGCTGCTGAAGAAGAGATCGTTCGCCAACAAACAGAAGCTGAGATAGCTATACGTGAAGGTACTGCTCAACCTGAAGTAGCGCCAGAAATAACACCTGAAGTAGCACCAGAAATAACTCCAACACAAGGAGCATTACCGGGATTAAGCAGAAGTTATGGAGAGAAAACACAACAAGCACGAATTGATAATCGACCAACGCCTACTCCTGAACCACGTATTGTCGGAGAAGAAGAGTTAAACCAACTACAAATTCCTAAAACTGCGCCTATACGTAAACGTGTTATAGGTAAAGATTTTAACAATCCCGAAGTGCGTCAAGATTTAGCAACATTTGCTGGCGCTAAAAAAACATCACAGCAAGTAAAGTCTAATATTAACAGGTTACTAACTGCAGTTTCTAACGAGCAAGTAGATATATTTAATACTAAAGGGCTCCGTGCTGCTCCAACTACAAGCGTTTCTCCAGAGGTAGCGCCAGCTATACCTGCACAGGTTGAAGGGCTCAGTGCTGCTCAATCTACAAGCGTTTCTCCAGAACAAATTATACCGCAGACGGAGGTAATAGAAAATGATGAACTCAACGTTTTCGGAACTAACATTTCGGCTACAGATGCTGACACAAGAAGAAGTAGAAGACGCCCTAAAAGTAGTAGATCAAAACCTAAACTCGTATCTGATCCCATTCAATCCCCCACGCCACCTACATCACCTGCGGCTGGACGATTGGGCGCTTCTGCAACTAATGTTGTCGGAGCTATTAGAGGAGAAGAACCAGCACCCACTACAGTAGAAAGTGGTATTACCCAAGAAGCGGCAGACTTCCTTGTTAGCGCTGAAAGAGGTATGCCTACATCTATTAATAACAACTTAAGACGTATTGCCGAAGCCAATAATGTTCCTATAGATAAAAATACATCACCAGCAAATTTAATATCGGCACTTAAAACAAAAGCTGTTAAGAAAGCTCCAGTTAAGAAAGCTCCAGTTAAGAAAACTCCAGTTAAGAAACCAACTGAAACTAAAGCCCCTGCAAAACCCGCTACAGTGAAACCAGTTCCTACGAGAGCGCCTTTAGTTGTTTCTGTTAAAGCTGAACCACGGAGTAAAGAAGAAGTAGCGAAGATAAAAGCAAACGAAGAACGGCGAGGCAGTATTATGTTACCGGCTACGGAAGCTAGTCTACTCAGTGGTAATGTGATTATAGATACAAAAGTAGATTCTAAAAACTTTCTTACTGCCGAAGATAATAATAAAATAAACGACGTAGTATCTGGAAAAACAGATATTAAGACGCGTAACAAAGAGCAGTTAGCTTTAAAATCTTATATGAAGTTAGGCACTCCATTTGACGCTATTTATTCTGCAATATTTGATGTAGTCAACCAAACTGATGCTTTCAGAAGAACCAACGACATATCTAAAGAAAACGCAATTATGTACGCAGGTACTGGTAAAAAAACGGCTGAGAAAGTGTTGGACTGGGCAGAAAAGAACTTATCCGACCAAGCAAAAGCGTGGATTGCCAAGGAACAAGCCCGAGCTACTGAGGCTAATAACCAAGCAATATTTAACGAAAAAAATGGCATAAGCCCTATTGATGCTATGAATACTGCTGACGCTAACAAACTTGCACGTATAGATAACGAGATAAAAGATATAGAAGACAGTTTAAAAGCCGCTAGCCCGAGAGCGGCGACGGAACTACGTAATGAAAAAAGAGCGTTTGAGAAAGACCGGCTAAACCTCCTACTTAAAGCCGATGCTGTAGTTGGGCTTGATATACCTATACACCCTGCGGTACGAACCGCACTTAACAAAGAAAATCTTGTTGAGGTGTTAAGCCTTTTAGCTAGTACTTCCCCTAGTGCTCGCGTGTCTCAGATAGCTGGAACTTTAATAAAAGTAGCGGGTACTACAAAGATTGAAATAGTTAAAAACCTTAAAAGTCCAGACGGCATCGTTGTAGCTGGCATGTTTGTTCCGAAAACTAACACGATTAAAATTAATCCTGAGATTGGGTTTAACCCACATACTATATTGCATGAGACTACACACGCGGCGGTTTCAGCTACGTTAGCTAATAAGAGCCATCCGGTAACTATGCAGTTAACGAAGTTGTACAAAGATGTTAAGGGGTCATTAAATACCTACTACGGATCTGAGTCAGTAGATGAGTTTGTATCTGAAGCGTTTGCTAACCCTGAGTTCCAACAACAGTTAGCTATGCTAAAGCCTACAGGCACACAGATTTCGGCGCTGCAAAGGTTTTTTAATACTGTCGGTAACTTTGTACGCCGTATGCTTGGTATGCAGACTAGACCTATAAACTCTGCACTCAACGAAGCAGACAAACTAATTAAAGGTATATTAGCCCCATCTCCTAAGTCTCGTAACGCGGGTGAGATGTACTTAACATCAGCTAAAGCTATCGAAGACATGATAAAGGGCGTACATGACCGTGTGAAATCTTCTTCTACCGATAAAGATAAAAAGACCTTTATTGAACGTATACAAGATTTTTATGACCGTGGAGCTTCAGCGCTGTCTAGACGAGGGATTTTATATGTTCTTCCTCTCCCAGCAGTAGGAGATATTGCGGCTAACTATAAACTAAACGCGGCACCACTTTTAGAAGTTATTCAAAATCAATCCGGTTCTATTTCAACAACGGAGACTGAACTAGATGCTGTGTCGGTTGTTTTTGATGCTTGGTTAAACAAAAACCAAAACTTACAAGAAACATTTGATAGAGTAGTCTATACCAGCACAATAAAAGGAGTTGATCCTAGCGACAACCGAAGCGTCTACAAAGAAGATGCGGATAAGCTAGCTGTGTTTGATAAAATGCAAGATGGGGATTGGAAAGCACTTAAAGCTAAAGGCGGCGATGAAATATATACAGAAATGCGTGACGTATACACAAAAAGATATGCAGATATGAAAGCTGAAGTATCTAGGCAGATGAACGATTTAGCTAGTAGTTCTGAAGACCGTACCAGATTTAAAGGCATATATGAGCGTATGTTTGATATCAAAACAAAAAAACCTTATTTTCCTCTCACTCGTACAGGTGATCTATGGATACGTTATGATGCATTTAACGAAAATACTAACACTACAGAACCAGTCTACGAAGCGTTTTCAACCATAGCTCGTAGAAAAAACCGCATAAAAGAACTAGATAACGATCCGAGAGTTAAGACAAAACCAAAAACATACGAAAATATAAACGATATTACTTTTCAAAACGCACCATCAAACTCGTTTATGAAAGACGTGCTTGATGTATTAGACAGTAACAGACCACCGTCCACCGCTAAAACAGAAGAAAAAGAAGCGCACGCCGCGCAAAAAGATCAACTCATGCGGTTGTTTATAGAGTCGCTTCCAGAAACGTCTTTTGCTAAATCTATGCAACAACGTGGAGACTTTGAAGGCTATACCGTAGACGCGTTTAGTGCGTTCCGCGATAAAGCGTATAGTTTAAATAGACAAGTTCAGCAACTTAAATCTAGTAATGCTATTCGTAGAGAAGAAGACAAACTTAAAGAAGCGTGGAAAAGAAATGAAGACGCGGGTGTAGTAGACTCAGCAACCGCTAAATTAATATTAAATGAACTTTTAGAACGAGCGAAGTTTGCCCGCAACCCTCCAACAGATACAGCAAATCGTATAGCGGCACAGGCTAACCGTATTGCGTTCTTAGGTACTATCGGGTTCAACATATCTTCCGCCGTAGTTAACGCTTCACAGATACCACTTGTTATGGCACCTTTATTAAACGGTAAATATCGAAAAGCTCTAGGGGGTATGGCGTCTACGAAAGCCATAGGCGGTGCATCAGCGCTTATTACAGGTAGTGGTACATCTCGTAAAATATCCAGAGTAGATCAAACCCGAGATAACATAGACACTAAAGGTACTCCTTCTATAGACAACTACTATGAATTTGACAAAGATGGTGTCTTTGTTGTTCGGAAAGATTTGAAGTTAGACAAAGAGAAAACAGAAAAGTTAGAGCGCTTAAAACCTTTAGTAGATATGGCTAACAAAAGAGGGTTACTAACCCGTTCGTTGTTCTTTGACACGCTAGGTATCGACTCTTCTGGACGCAATAGAAGCTCTTGGGATACTGCTAATGCGTGGGGTGCCTTTGCGTTTCATTCAATAGAGCGTTACAACCGGCAAGTATCTTTAATATCTTCATATGATCTTGAATTACAACGTATGGAAAAAGATGGAGAGTTTAAACAGTTAACAAAACAACAATACCAAGCACTGTCTCCAGAAGAACAAAGTAGAGTAACAGAACAAAACGCCGCAGTTATGGATAAAGCCGCAAACGAAGCAATTCATATGACACAAGAAATGAACGGTGGCGCTACGCTAACAACTACAGGTCGGATAGCGCAACAAGGTATAGGTCGCGTAGCTATGATGTACAAGTCTTTCGGGACGCAGATGTACTACACTCTATTTAAAACGGGTGCTATAGCCCTAAACAATATGAAGACTAGTGGTAAACACACACCAGAAGAGATTAGAATAGCCCGAGAGCAATTTTTCGGTGTGCTAGTTTCGTCGGCATTGCTAGCTGGCGTGCAAGGTATGCCTCTTGTCGGCGTAGTGCTTATGATGGCAAACTTATTCCTAGACGAAGATGAAGATGATGCAGAAACCATACTACGTAAGCGAATTGGTGAGTTAGCATATAAAGGCCCGCTAAACGCTATTACAGGTACAGACGTAGCATCACGTATAAGTTTATCTAACTTAATCTATCGGGATAACCCATATAACAGCGATGCTTCTGATGCGGAGAAAATGGTAGAGATTTTAGGTGGACCTGCGTGGAGCGTAATCTCACAGTTTAGACGTGGACTTACAGATGTTATGACTGAAGATGGTAACACTGAGCGTGGTGTTGAGTCTATGATGCCCGCCGCATTCCGTAACCTATACAAAGGGTTGTATCGTTATCCAAGAGATGAGGGTATTTTAACTAGGCGTGGTGATCCTATCGTAGATGATATAACTGCTGGTGGGATGTTATCACAAGCTATAGGATTTGCGCCAACTGAATACACATTAAAACAAGAACAAAACCAAGCTCTTAAACGTATAGACCGCGTTACGAATAAAAAACGTACAAAAATATTACGTCAGTACTACATAGATATACGTATGGGTGGTGATGGAGCCGATGCGCTAGAACGTATACGGCAGTTTAATAAGAGACACCCTAACGCCGCGATAAGTTACAGCACGGTTAAGAAATCAATGAAGCAACATGCACGTACTTCAGCTACCATGCATAACGGTGTTACTATAAGCCGTAACATGCGAGGGATAGCGAAAGAGCATGTTGACGCGTACACTAGTGGTCTTGATTTGTTTGATGATTAAAAAAGTCCCCGCCGAAACGGGGACTAGTTTAGGAGAACTGACAACAGGGAGATTGCGTCAGTGACAGGGGAGTGGCTGTCCCGCTAAATCTATCACACTGTTCTCCAAATACGAATACCTAATTTGCTATCGCACACTATTATATGAGTATTAATCGTTATATTTAGGTTTTTTACTATATTTTGTATTTGTTTGCGGGCTAACTCTGTATTTACGCATGGTATAAACACAGAAGAACCTACTATAAACTTCTCCCAACGTATTATTACACGTATACCGTCAGGGTTAATATCATTCTTCTTCAGTATCCCCTGTTGCATTTTTTACCTCTATTGTGCAATCCACCATAAGAACTTCTGTTGGGGGCAACTGCATGTGAGTGCCCTTGCTTAGACGCATCTTACGTTTCTTAGCGCCCATCTCTTTGATAAGGTCTTGTACAACCGACCCATAGTTTATCTGTTGCTCCGCACACCACGCCCTAAACGGTTTCGGTATGAGGTATACGCGTTTGATATCTGTCTCGTAACGAGCAACTAACTTACCCCGTGGGAGAGCCTCTGGTACAATCAGAGAGTCGAGCGGATTACCTTCTCCTTTGCGGAGATCATCCGTGCTTTTAATCCACAGTACATTGTTCCAATGCTCACTTATATAATCGTTTAATACTTCCTGTGCCGTAGTAGTCATGTCTGATACCGAGTTCATATTCATTTTAAGCATCTGTACAGACCACTTAAACACGTTTGCTATATCGTAATTTACAAGCCCAACACGTTTAGCAAGAATAAGCCCCGCTAAAGTATAGGCTACATGCGCAGACCAAAACCTGTTTTCAGATGTTAGTTGCGCTTTGTCATCAACTTTAGCCTGTACTTCTGCTGCTAACTTTCTAACTGCGTCTAAATTAGCCATCACGTATTGTATAAACACGGGTCCGGCGTGCCCGTGGTTCTTTAACAACGCCTTACTAAACTCGTCTTGTTCGTATTTATCTTCAGATTTCTTGAACAAACGATCCGCTTTAACCTCAAGTATTCTTTGTGCTTCTGCTTTCGGCATAGCCTTATATAAACTTATCTTCTCTATAACACTTAGGTTACCGGTGCTTACTGATAGTAGTTGCCACGCCTCTCCTCTATACCTTTCTGCATTGACACTACCTTGCATACGCCCCCGCTGTCTGCCCCCAGTTAATTGATAAGCTAGGTCGCTAAGTTCTTTCGGTCTGCTGTTGGTAAGTTCATCTATGTACAGAGGTAAGTTATGGTACACTTCTCCTCGGTGCATCTTGGTATTATATGTGTCCCGTTCAAGCAGAACTAACTCATCAGGATCACCCCATATTGAAGACGCCGCAAGCATAGCGGTTGTCTTTCCTACACCAGAGTCCTTACTGTATACATGCATCCCAGCGCAGTTAATGGCAGACATTTGCATTAATACTGACCCAAACCCTGTCCCTACAATGTACTGGTGCAACTCAAACCCATCTCTATTGTAGAAATCTAATGTTTCTTTCCATATATCTAGCGTACCCTTTGGTTCAAACGCAGGGAACAAACCTCCAGTTTGTGAAGAAGGCGGGTTAAATTCTATTTTATCAGTGAGTATTTCTTGGTTCCCTAGCACGAAAGAACTAAAGTTACCATCAGTCCATCCAAATTGCTTACGGGCTTCATTCGCGGCGACAGAAGAGTGCAATTCTTTAATCCAATCCATTGTGTATTTCATAAGTGGTTCTACTTTCACTACTGCTACACCCTCTCTGTTGAGGGCTTTCCTAAACTCATCTCTAGATGTTACAACACCCATAGCAACCGTAAATTCTTTTACCCCGTCAAAAGGCATGTGTAGACGCATTACAACTGCCTCTCCTATCTCAGGGTCTTTTATACGTCGCACAACATATAGGTCGTGGTGATACACAAGAACTTCTTCTGTATCCCCTTCTGGTTGAGTTATCCGTACATACACACCGCCGTTAGCGCCTCTGAAGTAAGGGTATGGGTATTTGGGGATGACATATGTATTAACAGGAGCGTTAGGCAAAGATAAGGAGGGCGCTTCTACGATGTTATCCGCTTCTTCTGCTTCACGTATCTTGCTACCCAACACGATAGGAGATTTTATGTTCCCCCAATGCGGACATTCAGTGCATATTCCTTGTGCGTACTCATCAAATGTAACGCATTTATACGGACCTTTAATAAGTTCTAGCTTCTTAGTTGTTTCGTATTCGCTATACTCAGGATGTTTGCGCGACATAACCTTTGCCGCTTTAACTCCATCATCACAGAACTTTGCAATAGAAAGCCCTGCTCTCCATAAAGGTTCAGATATCTCCGATTGATTAGTAAGAATGTTACCAATCTGCATACACCCTTCACCGTGCTGTGTTTTGTCTACTATAGTTTTAAACACGCTAGTTCGATTACCCATGAGCGTATCCATGAGGGCGCTAGAGCCACTAGGAGTATACTTGGTAGGTGGAGGCGCGATATCTACACCTAGGCACCCCGAGAACGCCTCCAAGCTGATAGACTTGGGTAGCTCCATACCAAGATAGTCTACGCTATGGGGAGGGTCTCCCTTATAGTTATGGGTGTTAGGTATACGGAGTACCCGCGCCGCGTCGGAAGTAACTGCTGGGTCTGCAAACAAGTTATGCTGTGCGCATAAACGCTTGAGTCTTTCAGCTATAGGTAACCAATCATGTAATGTTATGGCTTCTTCTAGCAACCAATACGCGTGAACACCCCGCCCCGAATTGATAAGAACTGGTTTCGGTAACTTTGTAAGGACGCAAAATTCTTGTAAGGCTCTGATTGCAGTAGGTTGATCTGGGTAATCTTTGCTAGGACCACAATCCAAATCAAGAAAAAACGATTTTAATTCTTTTACGTTAATTACTTTACGAGAAGTATCATCTTCAAAAGTAGCCAAAGCAAAGTAAGCGTCATAACCATTTTCATCAAGATTATGCGCGGTTTCAATGACGGCGCTTATAGAGTCGTAAAACTTTTGTATGCGTTTATTGTCTGACGAACGCGATGCAAACACACAATAGTAGCCACTTCCCGATAGCACCCTCTCTAAAAATGTTCTTGTTTCCATCTTTATCTCCCGAGAAGGGCCGCGACCACCTAAGTGATCGCGACGTAGTGCTAAAATATAACTTTAATCATCCCAATCTTCTACTATAGAGCTAAGTTCAGAGTCTGCTTTAGGTTCAGAAGTCGGTTTCTTAGCCACTTTCTTTGGCTCTTCAGTAACTTCTTCTGGCTCTGTCTTAACTTCTTTCTTGGCCTTCGGTGCTGGAGCTTCCTTCGGTGCCGTGTTAGCGGCTTCCTCTGGTTTAGCAACATACATAGTGAGTACCCGTTCAATGTCTGAATGTTCTGACAACGCTACAGCCGATTTAAGTTCAGCTTCGCTAAGAGGGCGGGACGGTTTGAATAACAACTTAGGAACATCACTATTCTCGTCGAAATACATCTCAGTTACAACAGCAATCGGTGGTGTGTTGTGCGCATTTAAGAAACGAGCGTATGCTTGCATAGGCATCTTCCCGTCTTTTCCATCCCCAAACACACTTGTTGCTGGTAGTGATAGTTGATATATCTCGTCAAGATTGTTCTCTAATGCTACAGCAACACGTTGAGAATATCTACATGCGCGGCTCTCTCCCTGCCCAGAACCCTTTATGTTCTTTGGACAATCCATGCACCGTGCAGACATACGTTGATCTTCGGGTACATCAGGAGATGGAGTTTGTGTATCTGCTGACCAACAATGTGGTGTTGCAGTTTTGTCAGGATCATAAGCGACATCGTAATAAGTACGAGAAATCTTAGACGCGTTTAAAATGATAAGGTTCATACTATCATCTTTACTAACAGATATCTGTTCACTACCTACAATCTCTCTAAACCTACGACCACGGATACTGATACGGCGCATACCGCCACCAGAACCACCTAACAAGTTATTAGTTGTTTTTTGTAGCGACTTAAACAGATCGCTACTCGCTAATGCATTACCTTCAAAAAGGGTAAGATCGGACATAAACTATTCTCCTACAGATCGTCGTCTTGGTTAATATTAAATGTGATTTCCGCGTCATCAACGGACATCACTAACTCTTCAGTTTCGGTTTCGATTTCTACAGTTGTAGATTGTACTGGGCTTCGCAATGAAGATACAACATCCTCAATACAAAACCTGTAAGTGTTTCCCACTTTAATATAGGTATCTTGTGGGATTTTCTTTGCCCGTACCCACCCTCTAATCGTTGAGGGAGATACAGATAGATGCTTAGATATTTCTTCAATAGGAACGTATGGACCGCTCATAGTTACTTTCTCCTAACTGATACTGTGTATTCAGACTCTGCGTTCAATCCCGCTGGTAAGACATCAGGATTATCTTGTAAAAATTCCCTTACAACAGTTTGATTAAGACGCTTCTCCAAGAACTCTGGTGCTCCATGCTCTAGGATAAACTTATGCATGGACTCCCAATCGCTAGTCCAATATCGCGTCTTCTTACTACGATAGAACATCCCTTCAGAAGTTCTTACACTCTCTACACCGTGCGTTTTACAGTGATCGAGCAACGTAGATTTAACTACATCTTGCTGTCTTTTAAGGTTATCGTCTTCTTCTTTGAAGTTAGCGGATATTTCTGCCCGCTTATCCCTTATTTTTATATATACTTTAGTTAGCTTTTCTAGCTGTTGTGTGTCATCCATTCCCAAGTTCTCCTGTATTGTTATGGGAAGTGGAGTATATTTAGTGTTGTAGTGTTAGTCAAGCAATTCTTTATATAAGTCTATTACTTTTGTGTGTACGTCTATTCTATCGTCTAATAGTCTGTAAACATGTTGTTCTACAGGTGCGCCATGCAGTTGAACTACAGTACATTTATTCTTTTGCCCTGCCCTATGGATACGAGCGTTGGCTTGTAAGTATGTTTCTAGTGAGCTAGTTGGTGCCCACCACACTACTGTATTTGCGGCAGTAAGGGTTACACCGTGGGATGCGGCGGCTGGTTGTACGACTAACACGCGAGGGTCCGACTGTTCTTGAAACGCTCTAAATATTTCTGTGCGTTTATTAACGGGAACATCTCCTTGGATAACCGCGTTCGATATACCATCAGAAGTTAACCTACGTGATAGTATACCTATAGTATGTTTGAACGGTACGAACACTAGAACCTTACTACTAGTTTCTTGAATGGCCTCCATAAGCACTTTGTACCTATGCTTTATATCAAATTCTAATGCCTGACCGTTGTCGGTATAGACAGCGCCAGCCGATATCTGTAGTAGCTTATTCATATTGACAGCGGCGTTTACAGCGGTAACCTCTTCTCCTGCTGCTTGCATAACCATACGCGTCTTAAGTTCTTTGTAGTACTTTTTCTGTTGAGGGGTAAGCTCTACCTTACGTTTGATGTAGACCATCTCTGGAAGATCAAGACACTCTTCTTTAGTAAACCGTATTGCTGGACGCAACGCATTGAACACTGTTTCGGTTGCGTTCTCTTTAACTTCCCACTTAAAACGAGTTAGTTTAAAC
>Ga0209337_1002440_pt1 | contig 13428 bp, 12 predicted proteins | sample LinPmetageLP53_FD_184044 | JGI IMG/M metagenome (GOLD analysis project Ga0209337, IMG submission 184044) | Marine viral communities from the Pacific Ocean - LP-53 (SPAdes) (version 2) | ecosystem: Environmental > Aquatic > Marine > Oceanic | place: Pacific Ocean | collected 2010-02-08
CCACATCAGGATACCATCGTTTAGCAATACCATATTTGGTTTCACCACCAGCATCATCAGGGTCATTTACATAACCACCTTCGTGGTCTAAAACTATATCTATTATTTCTTCAAATGTTGTTTTCATCATAATCTCCATATATAAATATATATAAAATAAAAAAACCCTCAATATTTCTTGTATATTGGGGGTTTTTTTAATTTATGTTCTAATATTATTTATTAGAATTTAAGTATTGCGTAATCATATCTTAATGTTAAACTGATTTCAACTGGGTCTGATGAGTCAAATGCTAAATCACCAAAGTTAGCTGATTGAATCATAGCACCTTTTAGTTCCCATTCTTCAACAACAGCTCCAACCGGGTCTAAAAGGTTAAATGTAATATCTTTTTTATAAAAATCAGAATATCCATCTCTACCAGTTACTGATTCGTGATGTAATCTTACCCACTCAATCACTTGTTGAGCAGCTGATGGAACAACTGGGTCGTATAACATAATTTCTAAAGGTTGCCATCTGGACTTACCTTTAACATATCTTGTTACATTCATATGTTCTAATACTACTTCATCATTTTCAATTGATGGTCTATTCATTGACTTAATTAAATAAGCATTGATACCATCGATTTGCATAATAAATCTATTTTTGAGCTTTGGCTCAAAGGGGGTAAACATTATATCTTGTGGTTCTAATAATTCAGCCATTTAAATTCTCCTATTAAAATACTTAAACCTTTAATTCATATATAAATATCAACAATTATAAAAAAAAGGGACTTATATTTAAATAAATCCCTTTTCTTTAGTTTATTTTAACTAACCATTATTCTGGAAAAGAAGCACCTGTAGGTTGTATTGTAAAGTCTAATACAATAAACTCAGCAGTTCTTGTAGGTTGTAAGAATAATTGTCCAACTAATTGATTTCTATCAATTGTATCAGGTGTATTATTCGTTTCATCCATTACTACTCTAAACGCACTTAAACCACTTTGTGATTGTACATTTTCTAAGAATGGATTTACAATTCCTAAGAATCTTCTTCGTGTTGCCGATGTATTTTGTTCAAATACAAGGAATCTTGAAGAAGAAGCAATGAACTTCTTAACTCTGATTAATAATCGTCTTACATTGATTCTATCCAATGCACTTGCTTTTTTCTGTAATGTCTTTTGTCCAAATACCGTTACCCCTTGTCCAGGGAATGTAGCAATTGGATTAATGTTATTATCATATAAATCATCACGATTACCTTGAGTTAGTTTTCTTTCAGCTTGAATAGCTGTTGTGATTCCACCACGATTCAATCCAGCAGGAGCGAACCACGGGTGAGCAACTCTATCATTGAATGAGTATATTCCACCTAATACTGTTGATGGTGGCACCCACCTTTGAGTTCCTCCAACTTGTGAATCAGGTACTTTAACCCATGGCCAATACATAGCTGCAAAGTTTGAATCTCTTGCACCACCTCTCGCGGTAGCTGCTGTTAATGTTGAAGCATAAGGAACTGGGTCAATAATAGCAAAACAATCACCCCTATCTTCACATACATCAATTGCTTTTTTAGTTATTGCTGGATGAAGTGAATCAATGATACCAGGCATTAAGATTAAATTAATATCAAATTCATCTTGGTTTGCAAGTAAGTCAAGAGCTTCTTCATATGCATTTTTACCATCATCTGCTGCTGTTGGGTCGAACCCTTGAGTATTAGTAGCTGTGATTTCCTCATAAAATAATGCATTAGTAGTTGCTGCAGAATTACCACCAAAATGTCCTAAAGCATTAAATCCACTATGTCCGTCTGAACCACCACTAAATCCACCATTTGATGAACCACTACCAACTTGAGGTAATGAGTGTGATATATGACCACCATTTACAGGTATATCGGATACATTTCCATTTTCATCCAAGTAATTACTTGTAGGAGTACCAACACTTTTAACTCTTACAAACCTTGAAGCATTTGGATAAGAACCACTTAATTGTAAATATTTAGTACTTCCTTCTGTTTTAACTTGTTGTGTTTGGTCACCAATTACTTTAGCTATATAATTTAATGAGTTTGGGTCTAATGATAAATTATTATATGTTTCCAATGATTGTTTTCTTTTGGAACTATCATTACCAGCTCTAATTGTTAAGTTAAAAGTACCTTTCTTATCATTTTTAGTTAAAACTTCAAATCTAATATTATGTTTTGAACCACTAACTAAAACATTATTGACTTGTGCGGTTGTGTTAGCATTATTCATTATTGTACCATCAGCTAATGTTTCTAATGTAAATGCAGTTGTTGAAGTTCCAGCTCCATCTGTACCACCAGTCATTGTAAATGCACCACCAGCACCTGCTACTCCACCACCAACAGCATTACCAGCCGGAGCAGTAGTAAATGTACTTGGAGCTGCAGCAGAAGCTGTTGTGAATTTAATACCATTATTACCAGTTCCAGCACTTGAACCTGTCATAGATAATCCAGAAGAACCTGAATTAGCTATTACATTTAATGAGCTTACAGCATTTATTTCAGTTGTTAAGTTTGTTATATGTGCTCCTGTAGTTGAGCCATTAACAAAGAATCTAATTGAATCATCAGCTGCATCACCACCACCATCACCGGAAGATATAAATTTAAATGTAGAACTTCCTTGTACTACTTTATAAACTTGTCCAATTGTTGCTGGAAATGAACTAGCAATTACTGAACCAGTAGCTAAATTGACACCAGTTACTGTGCTTGAACCCGTGGTAAGAATATTAGCACTAGCTGGTCCAAATGCACCCGCCATAACTCTTACGACTGTTAGGGTGTCTGAATTTTTTAAATATTCTTCAGCTGCATGTGATGTTAAGAATTGAACTGAATCTGAACCACTTCTAAACACATCTCCGAATTTTGCTTGGAAATCAGAAAATGATGTTACAACGGTTGGGATTCCTGCAGGACCTTTAAGTGTTGGTCCAACGATTGCAGCTCCAATATCAGCCACAGCGGAAGGTAAGAAAGTCTGGTCTATTTCATTCGTAAATACACCAGGACTTATAATTTTTTCGGCCATTGAATTTCTCCTAAGTTAACTTAATTTGAGGTAAATATACTACTTTGCGCATTAGTATTATTCATATATAAATATATGATTAAAACCCCAAACGATAATTTATTTTATAATTATTTTGATTTATTTGGTGTGAATACACCTGTATCAGGATTTAAAGTACCATCACCATATTTTTTGGTGATTCCATCAAGAAATTTTTGTTCTTCTGTTTGAATTGATTTTAAAGAATCCTCTAAATCAACTTCTTGACTATCTAATCTGATTTGTGCTAATTTTAATTGTCCGAATTGATTTTGAACACTTGCATAACTTTTTTGAATATTTTGAACTTTTTTAAGTTCGTCCTCTGTAAATTTTGTTTCTTCTGCCATTTGTAACCTCCATTGTGATTTGTTATATAACTATATATAAATATATATAAAATTTTAAAACAAGTGATTTATTTTCCTATTTGTTCGTCCGTAGCATCACCCTCAAATCCAAATGTAACTCGTGATGGTGTAAGTTGTTTAGTTGTTTCATTAGTTGTTCCAAACACATTACTTGTAAACTCTGGTATTACATATGCTTTTATTGATAAACCAAATTCAGTTTTAATAAGTCTTTCACCATCTTGGTTCATTTCAGATGCATCACTTATACTACCATCTAATGATGATAAAAATTTATATTGTTCTGAATCACCAAAATATGTTCCTAAATGTTCAAGAAATAAATCACTTAATACATTCATTTGTTCAATAAAATTAGTCATCATAACTACCGAGTAATTACATATAACGTGGTCGGGCATACCAGTGTAAATCACCTCTTGAACAGGTTGAACACCCCTTTGAACAGAAAATCTATCATATTGATTATCTTTAGACCAAGCATTACTTCTAGCAACTTTTATAAACTCTCCTTTTACATCGTGGTCAAATGACATAGGCATTGCATCATCAAAAGAAACATCAGTTCTTTTAAACATAATTAATGGAAGTATTAATGAATTATTTTTATCTCTTAACACTCCTCTTTTTCTAAAATTTTTCCATCTTTCCTCATTACCATAATAAACAGGTACTTTAAATGTTTCATTTGCTTCTTTTATTCTCGGTTTCATAACATTTTTTATATGAGTCATTACAGATGTATCAATATCTTTTAATGTTACAGCAAAGTTTTTAGTAAAATCTTTTCCAGGATTTATTGATTGTTCTCTATTACCACGAACTTTATTATCTTTTGTAGATACTTGTGTGGCTCTATTAACTGATTCTACATTAAGTGTTTGTTTATTTGTAATTTTATTAACGGCCATTTCGTCTTCTCAGTTTTTTAAGTTTATCAAGTTTATTGTTCACCTTACCCTTTATTTCTTCTGATTTAATACTACTCATATCAGCTTTACCGATAGCTATTTCTTTCTTAATATCCACTTCAATGGCTTTTATACCAGTTTGGCTTTTAGAATCAAAGTTATCTAATTTGTTCATCAACTTACCCATCATTTGTTCTACTTGTAGATTACCATTAGGTTCAGGTATGTAAGAATGTTTTCTTTCACCATATACATCTTCATCTTCTTGTACATTACCATTTGCTTCAACCTCTAATTTAGGTTTAGGTTTTTCTACAAAGTTAGGATTTGAAGTATCATACTTTGTAATTCTTTTTCCTGTTATTTGTTGAACTGCCATTGTTTATCCTTATACACTTATATTTGTTCTATCGATGAAGTAGTCTTGTAATTGTGAAACTTGTCCACCACCTAACGCTTCTCCATAAATCGCCAACTCATACATATGCCCTTTGAATCCAGTACTTGAATTGGCCAAAAACAATCTTTCAATTTTTTGAGTCATATCTTCATCATAATCATTATTTGTTCCAACTGATATTTTGTTTATAAACCACTCCACTTGTCCAAATCCATCATCACTATTGAATGGTTTTTTTCTACAAGTTAGTATATATTTTCTATTGGTTTCAAGCTCATGAGCTTCATTAGTACTTTTGTTAGCACTAACAATACTACTTACATTAGTTGTTCCATCATTTGCACTAACTGTTAATCGGTTCAAAGTATTGCTAATTCTTGAAACTATAATATTATCATTTGCAGCTATATCGCTCAGAATCCTATGTTGGTGATTATTATCTAGTTCAAAGTTTACTACAAAAAAAATTGTAAATTCACTCAAATTTATAGCATTAGTAAGAGTCATATTGTCCAAATTACTTTCATTTCTTCTAACCAATAAACTATTTTGTGAAGCATTGTATTCAGGCACATCGGTATTACCACTACTTTCCGATAAGTCACCACTATGAGATGCACCGGTTTGTGTAAAATGGTTTTTATTAGGACTTAAATCATCCCATTGAGTTACATCATCACCATCAGAAAAAGTGTTTGATAACACTTGGGATGAATAATAACCTTGCAAACCACTTACTGTCAATGGTAGTAATGCAAAAGTCGGCGCTTCCATTTCCATTCGCGAGTGTCTGTCATGTTTTCTTCTCTCATCTTGTAAATATAAATTATTATTTTCATTAAATAATTTTAAAGCTATATTATGATTTAATTCATTTAAATAATTACTCTCTGGTATTTCAATCCATTGTTGCCAATTTAATGGTTTTGGCCCTTGTTTTTGTTTTGAAATTTCTTTAAGTTTAAAAATTAAATTATCTGTATTTAAAATTTTAGATTTCTTTTGAGGAACTACTTGATAATTATTTTTATTATTTTTAACTATGTTTTGAAATTGTTCTGCTTCTTGTAATTTTTTTTCTAAAATAGTTTTGTCTTGAGCTGTTTCAGTTAACGCAATTACTTGATTTGAAAGTATATCCATTTCACTTTGTAACTCTGATATTGTATTTTCTTTACTATTGATTTCTTTTTGAAATTTATTATTTTTTACAACTAAAGAATTTTTACTTTGTTGTAATTTATTATCCAACTCACTAATTACTTTTTTACCATTGATATTTTTTACTTTTAACTCTTGAAGTTTATTAGATAAATCTTGTAATTTTTTATTATCTTTTTTTAATACTTGTTTTTGTCCACTTATTAGTTCGTTTTTATTTTTTATTTGATTTTCAAAATTATTTATTTCAAACAAATATTTTTTATAAGTTTTTTTAATTTCTAACTTTAATTCTTTTTTAGAATTTTTAGAATTTTGTAATTTGACATTTAAATAATTTATTTTATTTTTAGCTTCTTTAGTTATTTTTAAAGAGTTATCAATTATTTTATTTTTATAAACAAGTCTTTCATCTTTCTTGTCAAGTTGTTCATATAATGAATTTGTTTTTTGTTTTCCTTCTTTAATAACCACATCTTTTGATTGAAGTTCATTTACATAATTTTTTTCTTTTATTGAAAAAGCACCATCTTCAAATTGTTGTGATTTATTTAATTCTTGAACAAGAAAGTTTTTTTCTTTTTCTAAATTTAAAATCTTATTTGATAAATTTTGAGCCTCTGATTCTAACTTTTCAATAATTTTTTCTTTGTTTTGTATCTTATCTTCATATTGAGAAGTTATTGGTTTTCCACTAAATCTCTCTTTTAATAAATCTAAACTCATTATTTAGGCCTCTCTTCTATTTGTAACGATGATAATCTTGAACGATGTGCAGTAGCTACAATGTTATGTTTAAAGTTTGGATGTCCACCAAACAATTGTGGTTCTGTTGTTCCATTAATTTCCCAATAGTAATCATTCCAATCCACGATGTCACCATTTTCAGGATAAAAATTCAATGAACCACTTGCTAAATTTTCTCTTTGAAAAAACATAGAAATATTACCATTTAAATCTGCACCAAACTCATCTTGATTTATTTCTGGTTCAGCATATTCAATTAAACAATTTACTCTAAATCCAACATCATAATATTTAGCAGTTGATTCACCATATAGATTGTCTTCTGTTCTTTCAACATTCACTTTATAAATATCAACTGATTGTCCGATAATTTCATCAATTAACTCTTCATTCATTTGATTAATTAAATCAAATTCTTTTTGTGGTATAAAAAATGGTTTTGTTTGTGACATTTATTTATCCTATGTATATTTTTAATGGAGCTTTATTCAATACCGATTGTTGAGATTCAGCAACCTCTTGTTCTGTAATTGCTTGTTCTTTTTTACCAACAGCTTCAAAGAACTCTTTTAATTCTTCTAATAGATTTGCTTTTTCTTCTCTACCCTCAGCTTTTAAAGCTTCTCCATCCATAGATACTTCACCATTTGGTAATGGTAATGAAGCATATTTACTTCTAATGATTCCTAATAATTCTTTTGACAATGCTAATGTATATTTTCTAATCCAATTTCTACCCATTGAATTTATTTCATTGTATGTAATGAATTTATATGGTATATTGGATGGGTCTGATACTTTATTATTTGTATACTCCTGAGTTACATCAACTCTATCATCTCTTTTATAATAATGAAAATATATTTTTGCACCAGCATCTTTTGAATCAGGTAATGGAAATACTCTCATTTTATTATTTATTAATTCAAATGAATATGCAGATTTTCTAATTAAGTCATTTGTTTCAATTGCATTCGCTCTAGCTAAATCATATGATATTGGTCTCATTACATATGAAACTGCAGGTGATACATTACCAAACCCAAATGAATCTAATAATTCAATATTATCATATGCTCCAGCAAATGGGTCATAGAATTTAGATATAGCTGCTGGACCTTGATTGAATACTCGTTGAACTACCAATGGATTTGAAGTTGTTGCAGATTCTTCCAAACTAGCCTCACTTGTTAAATCATAAACTTGTTGTGATGAAGTAAGAGTTATTGAGCCCGTAAACATAGTAGCATTACCACCAATATTCACAGCTTGCCCGTATTGTTCAGATAATGTAAATAAAGACAATCCACCCACAGGAGTTTCTGGTTGATGAGAACCTGTTGAACTCATTCCAGTTTGAGTGGCTGAGTTTCCATAATGTTCCCACATCCAATTTCTTGTATTGTAATGATTAATTTGTTGTGAGTATTCTGATACTGCTTCCTCTAAACAAGCATATATTGAACCACTATTGAACTCCAATTGCATAACTGGATGTCCAAGTTTTCTAGCCACATATTTACAAGTCGTTAAACTATCTGATTGAAATTCTGTGTCTGTATCATATATTCCATGTGGTGTTGAACCAGTAACTTGTAAAGCTGCTGTTGGGTCTTCATATATAAAATTAAACTTTGACATTTACTATTCTCCAAAATTGGTATTATTCATCATATATAAATATCAATTAAAACAAAAAAGGGTGAGAAATAAATCCCACCCTTTAGAGTTGTTTTTATTTAAGTATTAAGGTTTATTGTAATCCAAACTCAAATGTTTGCCATATTATAGCACCTGGAGAGGTAGCATCAAATCTATGGAACCAGTATGGAGTTACTACTTCAGTATCATCAAAAGTAAATGCTACTGCACCAGTTGGAGCAGTATCATCTAATTCATAAGTTACTACACCAGCTGCACTAACCAATATTTTAAATGTATGAATAGCACCATCAGCCCAATCACCACTTGAAGGAGCTGTTAAATCAGTAGTTACTGTACTAGCATTATTAATAATAGTTTTAGTATTAATATCACCCGTTACTACTCCCATAGTAGCTAATTCATCTAATGCATCTGGATTAGCGTTATGTGCTTCAACTTTTGCAAAACCACATCTTAAATCATCTAAACCTGAAACATCAGCTATTGAAAATTTAACTTTAAAAAAGAAAGCTGGAGATGTTCCAACTGTAAAGTAGTCTTTATTTAAAGTTCCTAAAGATGCAACTGACCTTCCTCTCATAGCCCAACCATCATTATTTGTTAAATCACCTGCTACATTTAACCCTGTTACAGCTAATGCCGGTGCTAAAAGTGTTTGTGTTCCAATAGCATGAACTGCTAAAGTGTTTCCACATCTAAATCCCCATTGGTTTATTTCTCCAGTAGCACCTGAAAAAATACTTCCATCTGATTGAGGGTCTAAAGATACTTGAGCTCCTAAATCAAATTTCTTTGTTCTTGGATTAGTATCAAGTGTTACCGTACTACTTAATGTAGTTGCACCAGTTAAAGTTGATGTACCCGTTACTGCCAAATTACCAGCAACCGCACCACCATCTCTTAAAGAAATTTCACTTTCTTTTTTGGAAACTTTATATTTTCCTATTCTTTTTGCCATTTTGTTTCTCCTAATGTTGAGTCACTACTCTCAGGATTGTTTAATTTTTTTATACTAACAATGTTTAGTGACTACTTTAGCTAGTAAATTACAATATATAATTCATATATAAATATCAAATAGAAAAGAAAAACCCCCACAAAAAGTAGGGGCTTTTCAACTAATTTAACCTCCTCATATTAAGAGGTTAGTAAAGAATTAATTAACTTATATTAAGTTTAAATCTTTACAAGCGATTGTACCATAAAACTCAGGTCTAATCATTTTCTTAGCATATCGAGTCATTACACCTTTTCTTGGTGTGAAATCCTCTGGGTCATATACTAATGGAGTCATAATTAGTGGTACATATGGAGAATATACAGCACCAGTTTCTAAGAAATTACTTCCTCTGAAACCAACAAGTATTTTATTCTCAGTCATATATGGATTCTTGTATACAGTGAATCTATTATTCATAGTTCCCGATACTTGAACACCAGCTGCAAACTGAGATTTATTTCCATCTGTAGATACTGTGTATCCTGGAATTGATTCCAAGATAGTAGCAATCGTTGGTGAAACAACTACGAAGTTAGCACCACCTCTAAGAGTTAATCTTTGGATTTCGTTAGAAACCTTTTGGATTTTACCTAATAGAGTTTGATACCATTCATATCTTGTTCCGTAGAATGTTGTAATAGCCCAAGCTGCTTCATCAGTACCTGTACCATTATAATCTTCACCAGGAGTTGCAGACCAAAACTCTTCCGTTACAGCATCACCGATTAACATATCAAGTATTTCTAAATCAATTTCCATTGAAATATACTCACTTAACATTGAAGTTAATTCAGCTTCAGCGTCAACAGAATGATAAGCATTCAAGTCTTGAGCTAACTCAGGAGACCATACAGCTTTTAGTTTTCTTGTTTTCGCAACAATAGCTTGAGACTTCAATTGTAAGTCAACTTGAGGTATTGCTAATGTAGCTGTATCAGCAGCGTTACCTGCAGTATCTTCAAAGTCACCTCTATCAGATTCAGTAGGTTGTAATGGTATGTTCACTTTAATTGATTCATTCAATACAGCAGCTGATTGAGATACAATCATTGTTACATTACCAGTTGTAGCATCAAACTTAGTGAATTGTGGTAATTGTTTTTTAACATTAGCCGAACCAGAAACAACTTTAACTGCTCTAAATGCTTTTGTATCAAACTTAGCATCTAATGCAACAGCATCAAAAGTAACTTTTAATAAGTGACCAGCTGCTAATGAAGCAGAATGTTCTTGGTTAAAGTTAATATCTTTATAAGTAGCTGAAGCAGTTGAAGCTGCAGTTCCAGTTTCTGAAGCGACCTCAACTAAACCAACAGTTACAGCATTATTTTCTTTAATATTGATAGAATAATCATATCTACCTTCACCATACAAACCACCAACACCAAATGGTGCAGCTGAACCTGATGGAGAGTTAGGACCTGATTTACCAGCAAGTGATTCAACATCACCACCTGGAACAAGAGACCTATTAACACCACCACCAGTAGTTGCAAGATTTGAATTACCATAGTTAGCTAATGATGTTCCATATTTGAAATCAAGATAGAACACTAGACCAGATGGTAAGTTCATTGGTTGTACAGATACAAAGTCTTGAGCTGCAATCTCACCGAAAATTCTACGAACTAACGGAAGTGCAACACCTGACCATTCTTCTGAACCTGCAGTACCGGCAGTGCCTGAACCAGCACCTCCACCAGTTGCAGAGTTTTCTTGGATTAACTGTTTTGCTTGGTTTTCAAGCATTGTAGCCATTCCAGATTTTTTAAAATCCTCATTCAAACCATCAAGAAGACCTGTTTTTTCCCATTTATTAACTAAATGTTTAGATTCATCTTGTTGTTTCTTATAAGGAGAAGCGTCTAATAACGCTTCGTTAACATAATTTGACATTATATTTATCTCCTAAGTTATTTAATTAAACCAGCAAGTTTTTTGAACCTGTTAGCAACTTCAACTTCTTCAGAAATCACTTTACGAGACTCTTTAGAAGGTTTAGTTGACGCAACAGGTGCACTAGCCGATTCACTAATTGATTTTTTGGTTACGATTGAACCATTGTCAGAGAACTGTTCTGCAAGTGTAGAATAAACAAGTTTAATCTCTCTTGTAGTTTGTGCTCTATCAAAAGTTTCAACCACTTTAAGTTTTTGATTATTATCTAATGAATAAGATTTAAACAACTTATTAGTAAATAACAATTTAGCATTCAGAATGTTTACTTCGTGAAGTTTATCTTTCAAGAAATGAACTGCTTCTTTGTACTCTTTTAATTCAGCTTCAATAGCAGAAGATTCTTTCATACCTTTTTTACCACCACCAATTGCTGATGATGCATCTGTACTTCCTCTATTATTGTCACTTTTACCAATATCAGATGATTTATCAAGTTCTTCATCGACTTCGTCTTTGTCGTCCTCGTCATCATCTTCTTCAGTAAGAGCAGCTTCGTCAATTTCATACTCCTCCTCAACAGCTTCTTCAGACTCACGCATACCTTCTTCAGCATCTTCTTCGTCTTCATCTTCATCTTCTGTTAATTCAGCTTCAAGTTCTTTGATGATAGCTTCTAAATCTAAATTAGATTCTTCAACTTCTTCATCATCTTCACCTTCGTCATGCATACCTTCTTCAGCTTCATCATCGTGAGCACCTTCTTCGTGTTCACCTTCTTCAGCATCATCAACATGTGCATCTTCAGCAGGAACTTCGTCATCCATGTCTTCGTCATGCATGCCTTCTTCACGTTCACCTTCCTCTTTCTCTTCATCATCATGACCAAATTCTTCAACTTCGTCATCATCCATATCGTCTTCTTTCAATTTTGCAGACAACATAGATTTGATTTGAGGTGTGAATGCCTCTTCTAAAGCCATTTTAGCGTTTTCTAATGCAGTTTCTCTAACTGCTTTAGCATCAGCTATAGCTTCTTTTAAAATATCTCCCATGATATTTCTCCTCAATGTATTTTTTGGAATAAGTTTATTTGGAAACTTAATATATGTTAAGTTATATTTAGACACCGTAAAAGGATAGACGGTGTATTGTGTTTTTCAGTAATAAATATTAAAAATTAATAAAAATCACAACAATTTTTTATGTTTTTTTATACCTAATCGTTTAAAGTCTTCTGTAAGAAAGTTGTCATACCATTTAGTTTTTTTTAATTTATTACTAGCTTCAAATAAATCTTTCTTTTTAGCTAAATTATATAATACACAAGGTGCATTTTTTCTTGTTTCCAAACCTGCAACTTTGAAATCTTCAAATGGTGAGAACATCAATAACTTAATATCTTTCATATTATTTTTTTTTAATTGTTCATTTATAAATTTTTGATATGATTTTCTTTTTACACTCTTCATATCATCACCAATGTGTAGAATCAATCCAGTCTTAAAATCGGATTCATTCCATTCTTGAATTATTTCAATAAGTGATTTGTCCATATTAGAATTATATACCATAAATTTAATATTACCAGTTTGTAAATCTCCTTGTATAAAAGGACATATTGGCATATTGTTAAATGTAGGATTTGGTGTTTGTAAGAAATCTAAATATTCAAATAATTTATCTATTATTTCATTATGAGTATTAATGATTCTCTTTTTCTTTTTGAACTTGATATTGATTTCTTAATTTTGCTAAATTTCTTTTTTCTCTTCTAACTTTTGAAGGTTTTTCATAGTATTCTTTTTCTCTTAAATCTATGAATAGATTACTATCTTTTACTTTTCTTTTTAATGTTCTCATAGCTTTTTCAACATTATTATCATAAACTTCTACTTGTAAACCTTGTAATTGTTTTTTAGGCTTTCTCCTAAAATTCTTTTTTTGTTTCATATTAACCTCTTATTTATGTTTTTATTTTAAAACTTTTACTCATCAATGAATCTAATACATCATTGTACATTTTTTTATCTATTGTAACTGTATAATGTTTTGATATTTTTTTCTTTTCTTTAGATTGGTCACCAATATAAACAAAACCTTTTTGAATTAATTTTTTATATACTCTTGAAAACCTTATCATTTGATTTTCAGGAACGAATAAATGCTTAGCTTTATTAGAA
>Ga0209337_1002442_pt1 | contig 13422 bp, 11 predicted proteins | sample LinPmetageLP53_FD_184044 | JGI IMG/M metagenome (GOLD analysis project Ga0209337, IMG submission 184044) | Marine viral communities from the Pacific Ocean - LP-53 (SPAdes) (version 2) | ecosystem: Environmental > Aquatic > Marine > Oceanic | place: Pacific Ocean | collected 2010-02-08
ACCAAGATTCGTATTAAAAGAACCTGAATCAAATCCTAAGATACTACCTTTACTACCACTTATGTTTCCACTACCACTAATATGTCCTACATCAAAGATGTCGTTTCCGTCCATATCTAAATCTTGTTCTGCCGTGTGATTACCCATATTATCACCACCAGCGACTGCCCCTGCAATTGACGCTGATACATTGGCAATATTAGGTAATGTAAAGATACCTGTAACTCCTAAGTTATCAGTAACATCTACATTTAAAAATGAACCACTGGCACTTGAACTTATATCACCAATAACTTCTAATGCTACACTTGGATTTGCCTCACCGATACCGACATTAGCGTCTGTTACGACACTACCAAATGAACCCGTTGATGCTTGTGAACCACTAAGTTGTAAACCTGCCATATTGAAAGTTTCAATATTATTGACATCAAAATGTATTTCATTTGAGGTTTCAAAGTCAATCTTGGTTTGAGCATCTTCTCCGAGTTTTAAATCTTCAGCCAATACTGATGTAATGGTTGTTTGAGCTGCTGTAATTGCTATATCGTTTGCATTTGCAGTTATACCATCCCCACCAATAACATTTAAAGTTCTATTTGCTGCGATTGTACCACCACCTGTTAAGCCAGTTCCTGCTATAACACTTACGTCACCGTGAACTACGTGTTCGTCTGCGACGAAGTTTGCTAAACTATCGTGGTCTATTGTTGCTTGAGTTGCCGTCAACACGGTTCCGTATAAATTTGTTGCGTTTACATTATTAGCTGCCTTTACATTTAAGAAAGAACCACTATTACTTGAACTTACACTACCATTACTTGTAACATTAAATGTTGAACCACTTACAAATACTGAACCTGTAAATTGATGTGTATCGTCTTGTGTGTCTCCGAATATACTTGAACCACTTATTGCTGATGAAGTTAGATGAGTTACTGAAGAACTTACTATATAATTTTCTGCTATAATATCACCTTGTGCGGTAATATTTCCTGTTGTGGTTATAGTTGCGAACTCTACATCTGAATCAGTTGCTACCGCCTGTCCAATCGCTACATCATTTGCATTTACCGTAACACCTGTTCCGGCTCCTACTGCAAGAGTTCTTGTTGCGGCAATTGTTCCACCACCTGTTAGACCTGCCCCAGCTGTCATTGTTACACTTGTATGGTCTATGTGTTCGTTTGCTACAAAATTTGCTAAACTATCGTGGTCTATTGTGGCTTGTGTTGCTGTTAATACTGTTCCGTATAAATTTGTTGCGTTTATATTGTCATCAGCGTAAATGTTTAAAAATGAACCACTAGCACTTGAACTTATATTTCCTGTTGTTTCTACATAACTGAATGAACCTGAAGTTCCTTCAATATTTTTAAATCCTGTAATTAATCCTAAACTACCACTAATGTGACCAGATTCTCCTGATAATTTTATACTTGCAAATGAACCCGTGTCGCTTGCGGTTACCGTCTCAAGAGAGATTCCACCACCACCGCCTACTTCTAATCTTTCAAATGAACCTGTTCCACTTGAACTGACGTTTCCACTTGCACTAATGTGATTGAATAATACATTTGCTGTTGTGGCAACATCTTGTCCAATTGCTATATCATTTGCGTTAGCCGTTACACCTGTTCCACCTACAACATTTAAAGTTCTGTTTGCTGCGATTGTTCCACCGCCAGTCAATCCTGTTCCAGCTACTATACTTACATCTCCGTGTGCAACGTGTTCGTCTGAAACGAAATTAGCCAATGAATCGTGGTCTATTGTGGCTTGAGTTGCTGTTCCTATGGTTCCGTATAATTTAGAAGCCGTTACATCACCCTCAATATCTGCATAGTCAAGTGAAGCTGACGTTATATTTGCTTGTGCAAATCCTGTAATAACACCCAAACTACCACTAATATGACTACTTTCGCCTGATAACTTTATACTTGCTAATGAAGCAGTTCCTGATGTTGTTATTTCATCAATTGTAATTCCACCACCACCACCTACTGATAAGTTTCCAAATGAACCTGTTCCACTTGAACTGATGTCTGCTGATGTTTCTAAATAAGTAAATGAACCAGACTTGTATCCTAAAATGTTTCCTGCAACACTACCACTAATATTTCCACTACCTGTAATATGATTAAATTTAACATTGGAAGTTGTTTCTACTGCTTGTCCAATAGCGACATCGTTAGCATTTACCGTAACACCTGTTCCAGCGCCGACTGCGATATCTCTTGTGGATGCTATTGTTCCACCACCCGTTAAACCTGCTCCTGCAGTAATACTAACTGATGTGTGGTCTATGTGTTCGTTTGCTACGAAGTTTGTAGTAGAATCGTGGTCAACTTGTGCTGAACCACTAAATAAAGTATTACCTAATTCTGTTTCGGCTGTTGTTAATCGTGTTGAAATAGAAGATGAAACACTTGTTACATCTTTATTACCCATTTCTCCAATAACTACTTTACCGAATGAACCTGTTGTTACTGATGAACCAGAAATGTTATGTACTGTTTGTACTATACCACCTAATATTTGATTTCCATCTTCGTCGAATATTATTCCAGCATTTGAACTTGGGCCGGCTTTAATTGTAAGACCCCCTAATAATTGGGTCATTCTACCGAATTCTACTCCATCATCTTTGAATATGATATCTCCACCATCTCCATCGAGTACAAGGTCTCCTGCTGTATCGATACCACCCGTTCCAACTTCAACTCTTCCAAATGAGCCAGTTGATACTAATGAACCACTTACTCCACCACCTATAAACTTAATTCCACTACCACTTAATTCACCTGTAAATGAACCACTAATGTCAGTAGCTATTTGTGCTGAACTTGATAAAAGTGTATTTCCTAATTCGGTTTCTGCAGTTGTTACTCTTGTAGAGAAACTACCACTATCTGCAACAAAAGAACCACTAATATCAGTAGCTATTTGTGCTGAACTCGATACTACACTCGTCCCCGCTAAGGGGAATTTAATTTGTTTTGATTTTAAATCGGCCATTTTTCTCTTTTATTTTTCCTACTTATAAATATCTAATTTCTTAATTTACTATGAATTAAATTTACCAAACCCTATGACTTCATCATCTGATTCTAACTCGTATCCTAATCCACTTGTATCTAATCTTAACTCTAAATTTGTTGATGTCTTTTGATTTATTGTCAAAGCATCGTTTTCAATTAACATTCCATTAATAAAAAACATAAAATCTTGTTCGGTCGTAGAAGTCACTCCACTTGGTGCCGATGCCGTAATTGCATTAAAGCTTGAAGTTTCTGAATTTGTAAAACTTCCCGTATGAACAAATGACTTTCTTAAATATGCCAGTCTTGTGGGTGAATCTAATGTTGTGTTTAAATATTCCTTTGCTGCATTTTCAGTTGTTAATCCACTGGCATTACTACCTGCTAATGTTATATCATTTGATATTTCACTTACACTTGTTCCGTTTAATCCAAATGAACCCGATAGACTTGTACTACCTGATACTATGTGAGTATCATCTAAACTATCACCGAATCTACTTGAACCACTATCAAATAATGTGGTTGAGCCCGTTACACTTACTTCAAAGTCAGGTGCAGTTAGTTTACCATTTAAAGTCATTGATGGTGCAGTTACATTTGCAGTGATAACAACACTACCCGTATGTGCTACCACACTATTTGAACTACTAATAAATCCATCACCCAACAATAAACTATTGTCACCAATCTTAACTTCTGCTGAACTTGAAAGATTATTAAATGTGACATTAGAAGTTGTTTCTACTGCTTGTCCAATATTAAGAGTTACGGTTTCATCAATATTACCCTGTATCTCACGAGAAGAAGATGTGAAACTTTCTCCGTTTACACTCCCACTAACTCCATTTCCTAACTCTAATATTAATGGATTTTTATATTGAAATTCAGGTGCACCCATCACTACTCCTATGAATTAAATTTACCAATGCTTAAAATCTCGTCATCACTTTCTAAAATATATCCTATACTTCCTGTCGCTACGTGTAATTCTAATGAACTACCTTTCTGTTGTATTGCTAAAGCGTTGTGTTCCATATATTGTCCATTGATAAAGAACACAAAATCATTTTCAGATGTTGCTGTATATCCTGTTGGTGCCGAAGCCGTTACTGCTGTAAAACTTGCTGTTGTGGCATTCGTTACACTTGCTGATGATTTGAAAAAATTCTTTCTTAAATATGTTTGAACTGAACCAACTTCAGTATCTACATATGTTTTTACTGCATTTTCAGTTACTAATGCGGTTGCACTTCCATCTGCTAATGTAGTGTCGTTTGATATTTCGTTTACACTTGTTCCCATTAATTCAAATGAACCCGTAATGTCAACACTACCTGTAAATTCGTGTGTATCATCAATGGTATCACCAAACTTTGTAGAACCACTTGCAAATATAATTGATGCGGAAGTAAATGATGTATGGAATTCATTTGCTGTTAATGTTCCTGTAATTGTTGTATCACCTTGAACGGTTAAATCACCTGTTGTTGCAAATGAACCCGTGATATCTATACTACCACTTATACCTGTTTCGGTATATATTGTAGATGAATCACCTATTTGTATTTCATTACTTGCAGTTACTTGGTTGAAAGTTACATTTGATGTTGTTTCTACTGGCTGTCCAATAGATATTTCTTGTGTTACTTCACTTGAACCATCGAATCCAACACCTGTATTTGATATTGTTACACCTGTTCCTTGGTTAAATATTAATGAATTCTCAACCGATATAGAAAATATATCTTTTGTTACTTCACCAAATTCTGCTGCGTTTGATGATAAGTCTATTGTTTGACCGGCACCATCAACTATGGTTTTTTCAGTGCTTTCTCTTATAATAAGTTTTTTTGGTGTTAAATACTTTTGTGTTGTTGTTTTACTATCAAATGTTTCTGGTAAAATATATCCATATAGATTTACACTAAAAGTAGTTTGAATTAATTTTTCTCCGTCTATTTGTGATGCGTCAGAAAAACTTTCTATTTGAGTTCTAAATCTCATTTTACCTGGCTCACCCCAATATGCGCCATCTGAATAATTAATCTTCTCTACAATTTTATTCATTTGTTCAATATATGAAGTCCATATGGTAAATTCATATGTGAGATTCATATAGTCTGGCATAGATACATTATAATATTCTTTACCTGGTTCTAAATTTTTCTGAACTGAGAATTTGTCAAAACGATTTTGTTGTGTATATCTTTTTTGAAATGTATAAAAATGTTTTGGGTCGTTCGCATCTAATTTATCAATTGGCATATTGTCATTACGACTCATACCTGTTCGTTTGAATGCAATCAATGGAACTATAATTTGTTTCTTTTTATCTCTTAAAAATCCTTGTTTTGAAATTGCATTCCACCTTTCTGGTGATGCGTAAATACAAGGAACCTTGACTGATTCTTTATTGATTTCTACTTCAGGTTTAATAACCTCATTGAAATAATACATAATAGCAGAGTCCATATCCATAATACCTACGGATATATTCTTCACATCATCTTTGGCACCTGGTGAATTACGACTTATCTTCTCTCCACGATTAAATATTAGTCGTTGACTTCTTGGTATTGGTTTATTTCTTGGCATTAAAATCCTCTATATTCTTCTAAGTTTGTGGTTGGCATTCTTGTTAAGTGTGCCGAAACTACAATGGAATGACTATTGTCAAAGTTTCCACCTATTAATTGATTTTCATTGAATTTGTCTACTTCAAAATAACCATCGTTCCATTTCATAATGTCTCCGATTTCTGGTTTTAAATCAACCTCTACTAAATATGCTCTTTGGAATGCAAATGAAACACTTTGTCTATTGTCTGGTCCGAAGTCATCATAGTTGAAATCAAAATCTGCGGCATCAACAATACAAGGTAATTTTACTGGTCTTTTATAGACTTTACCCTCTGATGCTTCTCCATACATATTGGTATCGGTTTCATATACTGATACTCTATGTAGAATTACAAACTGGTTTATGATTCCATCATCACTTATATTTGGTTCACCTAAAAGTTCCCTATTGAACTTTTCTATGGTTGCCAAATCTTTTGCTCCATAATATCTTTGTGGCATTTAACTATCCTATATAAATTGGGTAAGGGACTTTTCTCAATGTTTCTTGTTGAGATTCGGATTCATCTTTTTGTGCTTCCATAAGTGCCTTACGACTCGTTTGTTCTAAGTTTTCTCTCAATTGTTCTATTAATTGTTCTTTTTCTGCACTTGCCTCGGCTCTTAATGTATCTCCGTCTAATGAAACCTCTGCATTTGGAATTGGAATATTTCCGTATTTAGAACGAATAATACCCAATAACTCTTTTGCCAATGCTAATGTGTATTTTCTAATCCATTGTTTACCTACATCATTGATGTTTGAATAAACCATAAAGTCATATTGTGCATTTGAATAATCGGATACTACATCCGCAGAACCACTATGTCGTGTTCTTAAAGGATTATCTCTATCCTCAGTTTTTACATATTCAATCCACAATGAGCCGGATTCTGTTGGTATTGGAAATACTCTTAATTGATTGTTACGAAGTTCAAATGAATAAGCAGATTTCCTAATCTGGTCATTAAATTCAATTGCTTGGACTCTTAGTAAGTCTGCAAAAATTGGCTGTAATACGAAAGTAATTGCTGGTGAATAACTTCCGAATCCGAATCCATCTATCATATTTTGTGTTCCAAAACCTGTTCCAGCATACGGGTCAAAGTATCTTGTAACTGCTGGTCTTGATTCATAATGAACTCTTTTAACTTCGATGGATGCTCCTGATTCACTTACATCACCAACTAAGGCATTTAAGTCATAGATTTGACTACCTGAATTGACTGAAACTGCTGTTCTTTTTACATCAGTTGTTCCACCTACTAATGCCTCTGAACCATAGTCTTCTGCTATGAATATATTTTCAGATAAAGTAGGTTTTACTCGTTTATGAGTAAAGTTTGAACTTGTTGATTGTCCTTTTAAATGTAATAAGTTATCACGAATGTTAAATTGATTGACTTGGGCACTATATTCTGATATCGATTCTTCTAAACAAGCATAAAATTGTGAATCTTGTAATTCGATATCAACGATTGGATATCCTAATCTTCTTGCACACCAAGTTGCAACTTGTGGAGCTTCTGATTGGAATTCTGTATCATTGTCATATAACGCAAAAGGTGTGGATTCGCTTACTGCGGAACCCGACCCTGGCCATATTGGTTCTTGAGCCATTGAATTCTCCTATTAATAGTAATTGTATATACATTAATAAATATCAATAATTAAACTTTTGTATAAAAAAACCCCCTATAAAAATAGGGGGCTTTTTGGTATTAACTATCTATAATCAGTTTCAGGACCGATTAATTAGTTATTAGTCAATGAATCCACCAACGTTACCTGGGTCTACTGCGATATCACCTGCTGCGATTAGATTGTTTCTTCCTACTATTCTCATCAACCATTTTGTTGCTGATAATGAATAACAATGAATCTCATCACCTACTAATAGATGTTGAGCATTTAATTTAACCATAGTGTTGTTTGTACCGTGTGTTCCAGTTACAGTTGTAGCTGTCTCAATCAATGCAGTGTTGTTTGCAGTTGGTTCAAATGCTTGATATTGGATTGTGTCTGTTGATTCTTCAACGACTGTAAATCCTATAAGCTTATTGATTGTTGCTGCATTTTGTGGTAAAATACAAATGTATTCACCTGCTTGACTTGGTGATGGTAATGCGAATGTTATTGCATTTGCATTATCTGTTGCGCCTGGTAAACCAGTTGCTGTTCCCCAGAAATAAGTGTGTCCACTTACTAATGTGTAGATTGATGTATCATCATTGATATCTACCAATAGTTTTCCTGGTGCGTGAACTGAAGCATCTACTGAAAATGTTGTTGCTCCTGCTAATGTATTATCATCTGTTAAAGTTACTACTGAATCACATATATTATCCATATAATTTGCGTTACTTCTTCTTAGTACACTTTTAAGACTTACTCTTCCTACGTTTGCCATTATTTTTCTCCATGCGTCAAGGGGATTTCCTGCTTCCCTCAACCTTTAATTGTAGATTACAATACCCACGACATCCGTCGCCAGGGCTGGAAATAATCTCTCGTATATAAGTATCTATATAACGAAAAAACCCCACCGAAGTGGGGCTTTTTCTTATAGTATTAATTGTTAATGTTAACTTACACGAAGTTTACATCAGCAACTACGACTTTACCATAGAATTCAGGACGAACCATCTTCTTAGCGTATCTAGTCATCACACCTTTTCTTGGAGTGAAGTTCTTAGGGTCGTATACTAATGGTGTCATTATCATAGGAACATATGGTGCATATACCGCGCCTGTTTCTAAGAAGTTAGAACCTCTAAATCCTACAAGGATTGAGTTTTCTAACATATAAGGGTTTTTATAAACAGTGTATCTGTTATTAATTGCCCCTACTTTTTGTACACCCATAGCAAATTGATTTGCTGTTGCGTCACCATCTGCACTTGTTGCATATCCTGGAATTGATTCTAAGATTGTTGCAGTTTCAGGTGATACTACTATAAAGTTAGCTCCACCTCTAAGTGTTTTCTGATGTATTGCGTTACTTACGCTTTGGATTTTGTTTCCAAGTGTTTGGAACCAGTCACCTTTTGTGTAAGCATTTGAAGCACCACTCTGTTCAATGAATGTACCACTGGCAGAATCATACTCGTGTCCAACTCTTGCTGACCAATTTTCTGTTTTAGCTGAAGCGTTAGCCATCAACATATCAAGAATTTCTAAGTCAATTTCCATTGAAATATATTCTGATAGTAATGATGTTAACTCTGCTTCTGCGTCAACTGAATGGTATGCATTTAAGTCTTGAGCAAGTTCTGGAGTCCAGACTGCTTTTAACTTACGAGTTTTAGCGATTATCGGAATGCTCTTTAACGCAATATCTAATTCTGGTATATCAATATCAGTTTCAGGGTTTGCGTCTGTTGCAGCTGCCGAAGCTTCAAAATCAGTTCTGCTGTAATTTGTGCTTGGCTGCGCGTGATAACTCACTACTGCAGTTAGCGGTTTAGTAGCTACTGATTTTTTAACAACAAAGCTAATTCTTGAATTAACCTTGTCGAATTTAGTGTAAGCTGGGAAGAATTCATCATAACCAGAACCTGAGATAGAGAATGCTCTAACTCCGTCTGTATCAGCATTGGTGTATGCTAATGTTGATGTTGTAATCTTCACAAGACCATTATCTGCTGCGTTACCTAATGCAACTGAAGCTGATAGGTCTGGTTCGAAATCAACGTCTTCGAAAGAAACTGAGCCTGATACAAATTCATCAGCATCGATGTTTGATGCTGCAATTGCTAGGGCTACTGTTTGTTTGTCATTAATTGAATATCCGAATTTACCGGCGCCATATAAACCACCGGATGCGTCTGTGTTAGACCCTGATGTATTACCATATACATCTGAGTTTTCAGTATGGTTGCCTGTTTGGGCTGTACCATATTTGAAGTCAAGATAGAAAATAAGTCCAGAAGGTAGGTTCATTGGTTGAACTGACACAAATTCTTGTGCTGCTAATTCACCAAAGATTCTACGTACTAATGGTAGGGCTACGCCTGACCATTCTTCTGCATTTTGTCCACCAGTAACTGAAGCTTCTTGGATTAACTGTCCTGCTTGATTTTCAAGCAATACTGCCATTCCGTGAACTTTAGTTTCGTCTTCTATACCTTCTAAAAGACCTGTTGGTTCCCATTTTGACACTAACTGACGAGTTTGTTCTAATAGTTGTCTTTGTGGATTATATCCGTCCATCAAAGACTCGATTGAATTTAATTTACTCACGATTAGTCTCCTAAAGTATGTTTGCTAATTTCTTGAATCTTGCTTTTAACTCATTTCCTTCTGACAATACTGCTTTCGCTGGTTTTGTAGAACGAGTTGGTTTTGAACTTGAACCTTTAGAAACTGACTCACTTAGTTTTTTAGGGCTTTTAAATGATTCTGCTAATGTAGCGTAAACCAATTTAACCTCTCTTAAGTTTTTAGTTCTGTCAAAGTTTTCAACAACTTTTAATTTCTGGTTGTTGTTAAGTCCAAATGCTCTAAACAATTTGTTCGAAAACAATAGTTTAGCATTCAATAAATTAACTTCGTTTAATTTTGCTCGCATGAATTTTACTACACTACGAGTTTCTTGTATTTCTTTTTTAAGCTCTTCCACTTTGTCTGCTTCTTCTTCAGCGTCTTCTTCTTCAGATAGTGCTTTTAAGACTTCGTCAAGGTCGATATCATCGTCCTCATCTTTGTCTTCAACTTCCTTAACGACTTTATGGTCGCCAAGTTCTGCTCCAGCTTTCTTATCTGAACCTTCAGATTCAGGACCTTGTCCTACTGATGATGAATCATTTGCTTTATCAGCAACCTTGTTATCAGCTTTTCCAATATCTGATGATATGTCATTTTCATCGACTTTTTCTTCTTCGTCTTTGTCTGACATTTCTTCGTCCATTTTTTCTTCTTCCTCTTCAGCGTCTTTTAAGTCGGCTTCTAATTCTCTAAGAACTGATTCCAAGTCAAGTTCGTCTTCTTCTTCCGCATCTTCAGCTTCGTCCATTTTCTCTTCTTCGTCTTTATCTTCCATTTCAGACATTTCGTCTTCCATTTCGTCTTTATCTTCAGTTTCGTCCATCTTCTCTTCTTCTTCTGCGTCTTCCATTTCATCCTTATCTTCCATTTCGTCAGCGTCCATCATTTCCTCGGCATCCATTTCTTCCTCAGCGTCCATTTTCATTTCTTCTGCGTCTTCCATTTCATCCTTGTCCATCATTTCTTCTGCTTCCATTTCGTCTTTATCCATCATTTCTTCTGCTTCTTCTTCTGACATGCCTCTTTCTTCGGCATCTTCAGTTTCATCAGCATCTTCCATTTCAGATTGGATTTTTCTTGACAACATTGATTGCAAACGTGGTGTGAATGCTTCTTCAAGTGCTATTTTAGCGTTTGCTAATGCAGTTTCTCTAACTGCCTTTGCATCCGCAATAGCGTCTTTTAATAAATCATCCATTTAATTTCTCCGTTTTGGATTCAATATAGTTATTGGTAACTATAATTAGATTAGTTTTAATCGGTTACACTATATGATGTATTGAATAATACGATAGTGTATTTATTTAATTATAAATATCAAGTTTGTAGAAAAAAAACATACAAAGTGTGTATATTTTTAATCTTCTTGATTTTTTAATTTTTCGTATTTAGCTCTTAACTTTGCTTTATTTCTTTGTTCACGTTTGATTGCCGACGGCTTTTTGTAAAATGAACGCTCTTTCAAGTCGAACATTATACCACTATCTTTAACTCTACGTTTAAATATTTTAAGTGCTTTGTCTACTGATTGTCCTTTACGGACTTCTACTTTTATCAAAGTAACCTCTTTAGTTGTATTGTTTTAATTCTTCTGTAAGTTCTGCTATCTTGCTCAAAAGTTCTTCTTTTGTCATTTTAGGTTTAGAATCATCTTCTTCACCCTTTTTCTTAGCTATTGCTTTCTTAAGTGCAGGTGGTAATTCACCTTCTTTTACTTCTTCTTCCTTTTTCAAACGATATGCACGAGTGGTATCTTCAAGTGTTGGTAATGGCTCACCAAACTTTCTTTCTAATACTTTTAAACTTGCTTCTGATAATAGTGATTTAAGTTTCATTATCTCTTACCTTCTGATTTTGCTTTATAGCTTTTGTCTACATAGTTGAAGAATTTCTTTTTCTTTTCATCTGAACCTAATTCGTCTGGTGCAGAAATTCCAAATTTCTTCATTGCTTTTTTGAAGAATGCTTGGTAATCACCTTCTTCAATTGAATCTTTATTTTCTTCATCTTTATCTACTTGTTCAGCGCCTTCTGGAATATCATAGTAACGATTTAAGATACTACCCATATCTTCATATAGTCCAGCCAATCTTTGTTGAACTGATGATGCTTCTTCAGCAATCTTTGAAAATGATTTTGAATGATTTGTTAATTCTTTCATATTACGAGTTACCGTAACTTTGTCAAACCAATCTTCAGTTTCTTGAACCGTGTGTGTTGCTGCCATTTCTGCTATCTGTGATAGAGACTTTGCAGTTTCTTTTAATGATTGTTGTTGATAAAGGGCTTCTCCTAACTTGTTGTAGTTTTCTAAAGCTCCTTTAACTTGTTTTGATGATACTCTTTGTGTTTGTTCACCATATTTTTCTTTAACGATTTGTGTCAAAGAACCATATCCTGCATTAATCGCTGGTGTAGAAACTACTCCACCGACTACTGAAAAATTCTCTTTTACTAAATCTTTTAACTTTGCCATTTTATTTTCTCCTTACTTATAAATATAAGTTAATTCTTTTTTCTTCTTCCATATTTGTTAAATCTATCTCTTACATCATAGTATAATGCTGAAAGGACATCTCTTTTAGATTTACTCGCATCTCTTATATTACCTGTATTGATAGCTTTTGATAAATCCATATTATCATACCTACTATTTTTCATATCTGATGTGAAAATAGCTACTGCTTTTTGTTGAGCTTTACCAATTTCTTTTGCTACTTTGTTTACCGCATCTACTGAAAATCTTTGTGCTTCTGGATTTGACCATTTAACATTACCTCTAATGTTTACTGCTTCGTTCTCTTCTTTTAAATGTTTTTTTGTTATTAAGTGATTGTTTATTTTTTGAAATCTATTCTTTAATATCGTATAATCGTCCCAAAAATCACTTAACATTTTCTTTTCTTTTGCTGGTAGGTTTGACCTTTCATAATCTCTTAAATACTTAACACCTTTGCCCATTGCTGCGTCCATACCACGAGTGATAGCTCTTGATACTTTTCTCCACTCTTTTGCACCAATAGTGGTATCTTGTTCATTTAGTATGTTTTTTAATTTAATCACTTACTATACCTTGTTGTGATTTTAGATAATTCTTTTAAACTTTCGTTTTTCTTATAATAATCATCAAGTTCTTTTTGTACTTCTTTTCTTTCTTGTTCATATTCTTTTTCGCTCATATCATAAATACCCATTTCGTATGATGCTATTGTATCTAATTTTTGTTTAAGTTTTTTACCAGTTGAACCCATATCTTTAAATTTGTCCATCAAGATTTCTTCAACTTCATCTGCAAAAGGTTCATCTTTCTTTTTTAATATACCATTGATTTCATCTCTATCCATCTTCATATTTGCTTTATCTGCAGCTGAACTCATTTCTTTATCTGTCTTTGGGTCTATATCTGGTTTATCACTTGATGATTTTTCATCACCTTTAGGTTTTTTACCTTTTGGTTTTTCATCATCTTTCATTCTTTTATTTAAGGCAGCAG
>Ga0209337_1002443_pt1 | contig 13420 bp, 5 predicted proteins | sample LinPmetageLP53_FD_184044 | JGI IMG/M metagenome (GOLD analysis project Ga0209337, IMG submission 184044) | Marine viral communities from the Pacific Ocean - LP-53 (SPAdes) (version 2) | ecosystem: Environmental > Aquatic > Marine > Oceanic | place: Pacific Ocean | collected 2010-02-08
CAAGTGCTTATGTAGGATTAGGTTATTCTTCAACATTACAGACAATGCGTTTAGATGTTGGTGGACAAGAAGGAACTAGCCAGGGAAAAATTAAAAGAATACATGATATAACCCTTAGATTATTTAGGTCTATTGGTGCAAAAGTAGGATCTACTGAAGCACTTATTGATCTTATACCTTTTCGTTCAAGTGCAGATGAAATGGACCAGGCATTAGATTTATTTACTGGAGATAAGGAAGTAGAGTTTAGAGGTGGTTATGACAGTGATGGGTTTGTTGTGGTTATTCAAAATGATGCAATGCCATTAACTATCCTGGCTATTTTTCCAAGGCTGCAAACTTTCGATCAATAACTTGATTAGGATTGTAAATTATAGAGAAGCTCATGCGTCTGAGATTTTTTATTCTGGTATGAATGTAGGCTCTCCTCCTGGTAAAGAGGAGTATTTAGCGTTTGCTTCAAAGTTAAATGTTCCAGGTCAAGCGTTCACAGCGATTGATGAAGAAGGAAGAATTGTTTGTTCAGCTGGTATCTTTGATGTTTGGAAAGGTGTTGGTGAAGCATGGTTAGTTGGATCCAGTATTCTTAATGAAAGAGGGATTGCTTTAACCAGGATACTTGCCAGGCGATTTAAAGTTATTATTAAAACGAAAAAGTATCAAAGAATACAATGCGTAGTTCACAATGAGTGGACAATTTCACAAAAGTTTGTGGAGCTGTTGGGTTTTGAGAACGAAGGTTTAATGCGTAAGTACGGACCAGAAGGCTGGGACTACATAAGATACGCTCTTATTATAGGTGAATAGATGGCAATAGATAAACTATTAATGGCTGCTATGGCTGCTTCAACAGCTGTTTCAGCAGCAGCTCAAATTTCAGCTGGAAAACAACAAAAATCTGCCTATGATTATAATGCTCAAATAGATGAACGAAATGCCCAGGCTAAAGATATTCAAGCAGAAGTATTTAAAAGAAATGCTGATTTACAAATACAAAAATTTCAAAAAGATTTTAGACGATTAAATGATGCAACAAGCCAGGCATTTAGAAAGAATGGTTTTGTAGCTACTGGAGGAACGCCATTACTAGTTGCCCTGGAGAACGCACAAAATGCAGATGAAGAGATAGCAATAAGACAATACAATGCTTCAGTAGGTGAACAGCAGATAGAAGAGAGTGCTGTTAATGATAGGCTATCAGCTAATTTAAATCGAATGTACGGACAAGCAGCACAGAAATCAGCCATTATTGGAGCTGGTAAAACGCTTATGTCTGGTGCGTCATCAATGTACACAATGGGTTAATAATGAAAGTTCCAACTTTTCAAGTTCAAAGCCAAAGGACAAGTGAATCAAACACTTCTCCATTACAAGCAAAAGCAAATCCTAATATCCTGGCGTCACCACAAAACGCAATGGCAGATTTTGCAAATACTGCTTTTAATATATCCAGCGACTTTTATAAAAAAGAATTAAAAATTAGAGATGATAGACAACTAACTGAAGCTGTAAATGGTTTTGCTGTAGGATTAAATGAAGCATCTATTGAAGCTAATAAAGAAACAGATCCAGGAATGATTCGCCCAAAGTTTGATGAATTAACGGCTGATTTATTAGCAAATCAATCTGGAACAATCACAAGTAAAAATATTAAAAGTGTTTTTGAAAGCAAAGGTAAGAGTTTATTAACTAATTATAATATCAATATTAATAACCAGGTCAGAACTAAAGAAATTAAAAAAGACTTTGGTGAAAAGATTGTTAGAGAAAAAACTCTAATTGACCAGGCTATTAATGGAAACAATGCTGAAAAGGTTTCAGCTTTAGATGAGCTGTTTGGTAATGATACAAATGGCGTTATAGGATTATACGATCAAATGTCTGGGTCCTTGATGGATCCTGGTGATGCTTTTAATAGAAGTGAAACTGTCAAGAAAACAATAACAAAGCAAAGAACAATAAAACTTTTTAATGATAGTCCTACTATAGATACAAAAAAAGCATTTGTTGCTAATTTTAAAAACAATCCTCCTAAAGACCTCATGCCGTCAACAGTTGACGAGTTGACCAGGAAACTTACTGGCATCATTGATTCAAATATAAGTAAAGCTAACACACTTCAAAACATCACATCTAAAAAAGAAGTAGCTGAATTATTAGCTGGTATAGAAACAATGTCCCCAGATCAGCTGAAAGCAAAGTTTGCAGAGATGGGTGATACAACACCAGAAAATTTATTACTTAATACTGGTGACTACACACAAGCAAGATTAACTTTGCAATCCAGGATCCGATTTTTAGAAAACCAAGCAGAACTTCAAAAGAATAAAGACATGGTTGCTAACCTGGGAAAATTGCAGCTTGAAGTTGCAAACGCTGGTGATGACGAAGTAAAACTTGCAGCTATTTTAGACAAAGTAAAAGCGATAGATACAGGCGTTGAGTTTTTAAAAGATGGTCAAATAGCAGCTGTAATGAATGTTTTAAATGCAAAGATTAAATTATTAGGCAAAGAAGGAGCTGGAGATTATTTAGATCAAGAAAAAATTAAAATTCTTGAAATGAGAAATAATAACGATCTTCAAGGCTTAAATGAAATGCTAATAAAGCATGGTGAAAATGATGACCTTAAAAGAGAAGATGCTGGAAATTACTTATCAATTTTAGGTAGTCTTACAAGCAGCATTGAAAAATTAGAGAGTAATACAAAATCGTCACAATCAGCTTTAGATAAAGAATTAACAAGTTTCTATTCTCTTATAGAAGGTGGTGGATCTATTAGTGATGAACAATTTACTAACCTGGAAGAAAGAGCTGCTAACTTAGGGGACTATGGGCAAAACTTTTTATTAAAACTTGGTCAAGCAAAAGATCTTAATAATATACTTGGCAACATGAGATCAATGCCAGTTTCTCAACTTGAAGCTGCCGTTTCAAGTTTTGCTGGAGGTGTAACAGATACACAAGAAAACCCAGACGGAGATTTAACTACAACTAATTTTGGTGGTCCTGGTGTTAATACAGAGTTTGAAAAGCGTTTAGTTAAAAGCAGCAAGACACTTTTAAATAGTGTACGAACTGGTTTGAAAAATGATCCATTGACCTGGGCAGATACAGTTGGAGTTCTTGACCAACCTATTCAACAGTTATTTTTTGATCCAGGTGATATTCAAGGATCCATTCAATCTTTTGCAATAAGAAAGCAACAAGCAGCACAAGTTGCAGCTCACTATCAATTAAATCAAGTTTCATTTTTAAAGCCAGGTGAAAAGATAGAACTGTTAGATGCCTTGTATAATGGCAAAAACAAGAAAACTAGATTAGATCTTTTAAATTTGTTGGTAGGTGGATTTGGTGAAGATGCTCCAGATGTTCTTGGAGAGCTGTCAAAAGATGGTCAAGAGTTTGCTCATATTGGTGGTCTAATAAACCTGGGAGCAGACACAGCTGTCAATTTAGCTTTAGATGGTATGGACCTAAAAAGAGATGGTATAAAACCTATTGATTTTACATCTACTAGTGCAAATGTTATTTTTACTGAAAAGGTTGGGTCTGCTTTGGGTGCTAATATGTCCATGGCTGGTGACTTAGCAAGTGGTAGAAGTATTGCTGATAATATTTATTTAGCAATATCAACCAGGAAAGGCTTAGATTTTTTTGATGATGGCATTTATGCTGATGCTATTCAAATGGCTTTTGGTGGTGACCTGGCTAATGGTACTGGTGGTATTCAAGAAGTTAGAGGGGAACAAACATTAGTTCCTCCAGGGTTTACTGGCGATCAAGTCGAAACAGCACTTAATTCAATATCTCAAGAATATTTAAGGTCCAGAGGATTTAATTTAAATCCTGGAATGTTTCAAGAAGTTAAAGGATCTTTTCAAATAATGTTTGGTCATTCAAGTCCTTACAAAGTTGTTGCTGTTGGAAATGGTCTTTATCAGTTTCAAAAATCTTTAAATCATCAAAACACAGTAGCTACAGATGATGATAACAATATCGTTCAAGTATTAATATCTGACTTAATAGACTTTCAACAATGAGTTTTCTTTTTAACGATAATACACCGACAGCTAAAAATTCTGTCCAGCCTTATGCTACTAATTTTACAAACCAGGCTGAAGGAACTTTTGCTGAGAACTTTAAAGCTGGTTTTGGTATGTTTACGACCAATGAAACTACCTGGTCACCAGCTACTGTCTTAGAAGAAATTTGGGATCCAATAATAGACTTAATGCGTGAAAGAGAACCAGATCTCAAAATGCAGAAAAGTAATAAATTTCATTCTAATATTGAAAAATTATTTGGTATAAGTGGAGTACAAAATCCAGCTACACAATTACGCATAGGCGTTTTAAATGATTTAGATGAAAGATTACGCAATGGTAATTCTGCTTATGTTCAAACGGCTTCAAAATATTTAAAGCACATTAATGATAATTCAGACTTATACCCAGAGTTCCAGGGATTAACACTTGAAAAAATCCTGGAACAAGGAAGAGAATATGCAACTAAGAAAAGAACAGACTTTGATGAGTTAGCTCAAAGATCACCAGGACCCACAAAGGCAATAGCCAGGTTTGCTGGTCAAGCTGGTGGTGTAATTAATGAGCCTGTTGTTGTTGGGTCCATGATGTTTGGTGGTGGTTTAAACGCTGGATTATTTAAAATAGCTTTAACTGAAGCTGTCATAGGAGCTGGATCTGAAGCTATCTTACAACCAGCTGTAGCAGAATGGTATGAAGAGCTGGGTCTGGAAATGTCCTGGGGAGATTACTATACCAGGATAGCAGCTGGTGGATTGTTTGGTTTTGCTACTCCTTATGCAATAGCTGGAACTGTAAAAGGATTAAAAGTACCAGCAAATTTAGTACGAAAAGGCATAAATGTATTTACTGATGCAGCTGCAAAAAATACTGAACAACTAAAAAAAGCTGCTGCAAAAAGTAAAGAAGATCTAAAATTTAAAGCACAAGAGCTTGGATTAAAAGAAAAAGATATTGATTTTTTTTTAAGAGAAGGTGATGAACTCGAACAAAGCAACCAGGCAATAAATGAAGTTGCAGATGATATAGAAACTACTGAAACTATACCCATTGATAATGTTGAAGAGCATAACTTTAGATTAGATGAAGCTGAGAGGGCAATTAATGCAAATGAAATGCCTAACATTCCAGAGCAGCCAGTTAGTGAAATTAACCAGGCAAAAACAGTTTATGACAATGATCCAAAATATGCAGAGATTATTGATGTTGATTTTGACAAAGTAGCTGTTGATGCCAGGTCATTTCAATATAAAGAAGGTGGTGATGAATTTGGAGTATTGCCAACATTACAAGGTGTAACCAGATGGGATCCAATGAAAGCAGATCTCATAACTATTTATGAAGCAGCAGATGGTAAACAATTTGTAGCAGATGGACACCAAAGATTTGGATTAGCAAAAAGAATTAAAAATAGTGATCCTTCCCAGGACGTTAGATTAAAAGCATACGTTTTAAAAGAAACAGATGGTGTTACCATAGATATGGCTAGAGTTATGGCAGCTCTAAAGAACATTGCCCAGGGATCTGGCTCAGCTATTGATGCAGCAAAAGTTTTAAGAAGTGATCCTTCTCAAGCTGGTGAATTACCTCCTAACTCTTCATTAGTTAGAACAGCAAGTAACCTGGTAAACTTATCAGATGATAATTTTTTAATGGTTGTAAATAAAGTTATTCCAACAAACTTTGGTGCAAAAGTTGGTGAGCTGATACCAGATAACCCAGAATTACAGATAGCTGCAATAAATGTTTTATCTAAAACACAGCCATCTAATATAGCTCAAGCTATTTCAATTATTAACCAGGTTAAAAATTTACCAACAGACCAGGTAAAACAAACAAGTTTATTTGGTGAAGAAGTTATTGCTGAAAGTTATTACCTGGAAAGAGCAAAGGTCCTGGACCAAACTGTAAAAGAATTAAAACAAGATGCTAAATCTTTTCAAAACTTGATTAAAAATGCAGATAGTATATCAGAAGAGGGTAATGTTTTAGCTAAAAAGGCAAACGAACAGAGAGTAGACAATGACCAAAAAGCAACGCAATTCCTTGAAAAACTCGCAAACAGAAAAGGCGAACTTTCAGAACAACTCAACCAGGCAGCAAAAAGAGCCAGGCAAGAAGGAAACACGAAAAACGCTACAGCAGATTTTCTCCAGTTTGTCAGAAGAGCAAATGACCGAGGTGAACTTTCACTTGTCGAAGAACTTAATGCTGGAAGCCATTACCAAAATAAAACGCAAAGGAACCCAAGCGAGAATGAAGAGGTCCCAGGGATTGATGAACCAGGAGGAGTTGACGCCCAACGACAAGCAGATAGCTTAATAAATGATATAGACCCACCACGAGAGGCTTTCCAGGAAGATCTAAATGCACGATTAGATCTGGAAAGTAAAATGAACGCTGGTGATTTTACTGTTGAACAAATCGAAACACACCCAGCCGTTAAAAAAGCTGTTAATCAAATGTACGATATACCAGAAACAATTTCTCCTGGTAAAAAAAATTTAGCAGAACTAACTGAAGAATATATAGAAAATCGTTCATTCATTATCACAGATGAAAATGGTAATAAAAAAACAGTCAAAGGTTATTTACAAGGTTTAGATGGTTTATATGACCATTTACAAAAATTTGCCTGGACATCTGATAAAATAGATCCTCCAGCTAATCCAGTTGCCAGAGAAAGAAAAGCAGTAATATTAGTAGGACAACCAGCGTCTGGTAAAAGTTCTGTTGCTAATCCTATAGCTAGAAAAATGAAAGCTCTTATTGCTGATAGTGATGAAGCAAAAAAAATACTACCAGAATACCAGGGTGGTATTGGTGCTAACGCTGTTCATAGTGAAAGTTCAATTATTAATGATGCAATTTTAATAACAGCTGTAAGAAATGGTGATAATATTGTACTCCCACAAACTGGTGGTAGACTTGAAACTATAGAAAAAAACATTAAGTTATTAGTAGATGCTGGTTATGATGTTACATTAGGAAATGTAGATGTAACATTTGACAATGCATTAAACCGAATGATTAGAAGGTTTATATCTACTGGCAGATTAATTCCATTAGAAGTAATGAAAGAGATTGGTAATTTACCAAAATCAAATTATAATACATTAAAGGAAAAAGTTAATGGCTACTTTGAAATCGACAACAACCAGCCAAAAGGCGAAAGGCAAACCCTCCTCGAAGATAGCAGAGAGTTCCTCAAACCAATCCCAATCGACTACAAGTTGGGGGGAGAAGGAACTGTACGCCAGGAAACTGGTGGAATCTCCACGAGGGCAGAAACTGGTGGACGATTTATACCAGATGAGATTACGCCAGGGCAAGTAGACAAAGATCTATTTGACCAAGCAGCTGCTAGTCAACCAGGCGAAAGGCAAGTTGACTTAGACACAATTATTGAAGAAGCAAATTTAATAACTGGCAAAGTTGATTTAGATGATCCTTTTGCCCAGGGTCCACTTTCAATGGACCAGCTCACAAAAGTTGTTACTGAACAATATCCAGGAAGATTTGATGTAGATACTGGTCCTAATGGTGGATTGAAAGTTACTGAAAATACTTCATTAAATCGTATTGGAGAAAAATTAAAAGATGAATATGATCTTGCCTTAGATGATCTGAAAGGTTATAAGAAAAGTACTAAAGTTGAAGATCCTATCGAAGAACTCGATATAGAAATACCAGATGTTAGAATTGATGATGCTACTGGTAATGAAATTCTTACAACAACAACACCACGACAAATAAAAGCAGAAATAGATCAAGACCAACGTATGCTTGATCGCCTGGAAGGTTGCGTATGAGCTTAGTAGATTGCATTGAAAATGCTTTTGATGAAGGAACTATCACAGCAGACCAAAGACGAAATGCCCTGGACCTTTTTGTTCAAAACAAAGTAGAGCTAGAAAAAAACCAGGGAATGAGTGTAGCTGATGCAGATATACAAGCTGCAAGAGATACTTTTGATGCTCTTAAATATGCTTCTGTAGAAAAAGCTAGGAAACTAGTTATGCAACAGAAAGCCTGGAAACAGATTGAATTAAATGTCAACGAATATAGAGACAGCTCTGGTAATGTAAACTGGGGTAGAGCAGCTGCTGCGTTACTAGAAGAGGATAGGCGTAGTAAATTTTCTTCTGTTAAACAGAGGATCCAGGCAGTTGAAAACTCTGCTATTAGAAACTTAGATAATTTTCTGGTAACATTTAAAAGAAATTTATTAGGAGCTGTAAGAAACAAAGCCAAACTTGATAACATGGTTAGAGAAGTTTTTGGTCAAGATACTGGTGATGTATCTGCAAGAGAATTTGCAAGAGCCTGGGCAAACACAGCTGAAAAATTAAGACAAAGAATTAATGCAGCTGGTGGATCTGTTGCTAAAAGAGTTGGCTGGGGATTACCACAGACGCATGATGCCGTATCTATCCGTAAGGCTGGTAAACAAGAATGGGTTAGTTTTGTAAGTTCAAGACTTGACTTGGCTAAAATGATTGATGAACAAACTGGAAAGCAAATTCCATTTAGTGAAATTAATTTTGTTTTAGACCAGGTTTATGAAACGATTGTAACAGATGGTTTAAATAAATTTAATCCTAGTCGTGCAAGAGGTGGCAAGTCTTTAGGAAATAGAAGAACAGATCATAGATTTTTAATATTTAAAGATGCTGATAGCTGGTTAGAATATTCTGCAAGGTTTGCAAAAGGTTCTCCTTTTGATGTGATGATTGGGCATATTAAATCAATGTCCAGGGATATAGGTCAAATGGAGATCCTGGGACCTAACCCATCTTCAACTATTGAGCTAATAAAACAAAATGTTAAAAAATCTAATATTAATAAACCAAATGGTGAACGTAGAACAAACATTGATAATAATAATATAGATAACCTTTATAGTGCGATAGCTGGTAAAAATAACAATTCTGTTGATTCAACTTTTGGTAATACTTTTGCTGGTTTAAGATCCATACTGACTTCAGCTCAATTAGGTGCAGCAGCAATCTTAGCAACGACTGATTTAAACTTTCAAAGAATTGCCAGGAGAACTTCTGGTTTAAGTCAATCCAGAATGATTGGTCAATATTTTAAATTGTTGCAGCCATTAGGCAGAAATGAACAGCAGAAATTAGCAGTTAGATTAGGATTAATTTCAGAAGGTTGGCTTTCAATAGCTTCAGCTCAACAAAGATTTGTTGGTGAAATATCTGGTCCAGAAATAACCAGGCGAATTGGTGACTTTGTTATGAGAGCGTCTGGATTGTCACCCTGGACCCAGGCTGGACGCTGGGCATTTGGAATGGAGTTCCTGGGAAATCTTGCTGATAATGTAGGCAAAACATTTGATGAGCTTGATGCACCATTAAAACAAACTTTAAAACAGTATGGCATTGAAAGTGACAGCTGGAACATTATGCGTACTACAGAATTGTACGAGCATAAAGGAGCTACATTTTTAAGAGCTGAAGAGATCGAAGCAAGAACAGATGTAAACCCAGAAGTTTCTAGGAAACTTGGGACCAGGTTAATGGAAATGGTTGATACAGAAACTAACTTTGCTGTCCCTTCTTCAAGTGAAAGAGGTAGGGTTTTTCTTACTGGAGACACTAAACCAGGAACGATTGCTGGAGAATTTACCAGGTCTTTTGCCATGTATAAAAACTTTGGCGTCACCTTAATTCATACGCATATTATGCGAGGAATGTCCCAGGTAGGTTTTCAAAGAAAAGGAATGTACCTGGCAGACTTAATTATTTCAGCAACTATTATGGGTGGTTTAGCGTTGCAGTTAAAAGAAATGTCAAAAGGTAGAGATCCAAGACCAATAAACAGTCCACAATTTTGGGGAGCTGCATTTATGCAAGGTGGTGGTTTAGGTATATTTGGAGACTTTTTATTCTACGATATTAATAGATATGGAAAAGGATTGTCAGAAACTGTAGCTGGTCCAGTTGTTGGTTTCATGGGTGATCTTAATAACTTAACTACTGGTAATCTTATCCAGGCAGCGACTGGTGAGGATACTAATTTTTCTAATGAGCTTATTAGTTTTTTAGGAAGGTACACTCCAGGTTCTTCTCTTTGGTACATGAGATTAGCAATGGAAAGAAATATATTGGATAGGCTTAAACTTTGGGCAGATCCAATGAAATCTAGGAAATCTTTTAGAAGAAGCGAACGGACCTGGAAAAAAGAGTATGGTCAAAAGTTTTGGTGGCGTCCAGGTAAATTGTCACCAGATAGATTACCCAATATATATAACGCATTAGGAAATTAATATGACAGTATCAAGTACAAATAATAAGGCGAGTTATAGTGCTAATGGATCAACTACGACTTTTGCTTATAACTTTACCATTACAGCTAGTAGTGAATTAAAAGTTTTCATAAGAAGTGCAGCTGGTGCTGAAACTCTTAAAACATTAACAACACATTATACGCTTACTAATGTTGGTGTTTCTGGTGGTGGTAATGTAGTTTTTGTTACAAGTCCAACAGACCACACTCCAGCTAATGGTGAAACTGTTGTTGTTCAAAGAGTGGTTCCATTAACCCAGGCAACAGATTATGTAGAGAATGATCCTTTTCCAGCTGCAACACATGAATCTGCCCTGGACAAATTAACTTTTGTTACTCAACAGCTCCAGGAAGAACTGGACAGATCTCTTAAATTGTCTGTTACAAATACAATGACAAGTACAGAGTTTACCAAATCAGCTACAGATAGAGCGAGTAAAGTTTTAGCTTTTGATAGTTCTGGTGAATTGTCAATTACTACAGAGCTTGGAACTTTTAGAGGAAACTGGGCAGCAAGTACAAGCTATAATTTGCGTGATATTGTTAAGCAAAATTCAGCAAGTGACAGCTCTACATTTAAAAGTATTTATATTTGCACAACAGCTCATACAAGTTCTGGGTCCTATCTAACAGAGAGCAATACCAGTAAATGGGCTGTCCTGGTTGATTTAGCTGCACACGATACAATATCAGAATTAAGTGATACAAATGTATCCAGTTTAGCTAGTGGTCATGTACTAATATATGATGGATCAGATAGCTTTGATAACAAAGCCATTTCTGGTGATGCAACACTTGCCAATACTGGTGCTTTGACAATAGCAGCTGATGCTATCGAAAGTACTATGTTAAACGATAATATTATAAGTGGTCAGACAGCCATTACTTCTGGTTTAGCTGCTACTGATGAATTACTTTTCTCAGATGCTGGAGCCATAAAACGAATGGATGTTTCAGTTTTAACTGATTACTATAAAGATCTTACTGTAACAGAAACAAACAAAACATTAACATCACCAGTTTTAAATACTGGCGTAAGTGGCACAGCCATACTTGATGAAGATGACTTGTCTACAAATTCAGCCACGCAGTTGGCTACTCAGCAATCTATCAAAGCGTATGTAGATGCACAAAAAGCTGATATGCAGTTTGTCCTGGAAGATGGTGATGGTACAGAAGTACAGATAACTAAAGACAAAGAAGTTAAGTTTGTTGAGGGTGGTGGTTTAGATATAAACTGGACCGATACAGACAACGGAACAGACGGAGATCCGTTTGATTTAACCTTTACTATTAATGCTGCTCAAACTGGTATTACATCTTTACTTGCTACCGATATTAAAATTGGTGAAGATGATGAAACTAAAATAGATTTTGAAACAGCCGATACAATTAATTTTTATGCTAACAATGAAAACCAATTAATACTTACTGATGGTGCATTGACCCCAGCTTCTGATGCGATTGTTGATTTAGGTAGTTCTTCATTACAATTTAAAGATGCTTACATTCATGGAACATTAGAAGCTGATGCTATTACAATCGGAGGAACAACTTTAGCTGAAACAATATCTGATACTGTAGGTGCTATGGTAGGAGGTAATACTGAAACTGGTATTACTGTAACCTATGAAGATAGCAATAATACTTTGGATTTTGTAATTGGTGCTGGTTCGATTGTTAATTCAATGTTAGCTGATGATGCCGTTGGTGCTGATGAGTTAGCTAGTAATGCCGTTGTTACAGCTTCGATTGTAGCTGATGCAGTTACTGGAGCAAAAATAGCTGATGACCAAATTAATAGTGAGCATTATATTGATGGTTCTATAGACACAGCTCATATAGCAGATGGAGCAATTACAGCAGATAAGATTGCAGATGGTACTGTAGTTGCTGCTGAAATAGCTTCTAATGCAGTTACTACAGCAAAGATAAATGCTGATGCTGTTACTGGTGCTAAGATTGCCGACAATGCTATTAACTCAGAACATTATACTGATGGTTCTATTGATACTGCTCACATTGCAAATGACCAAATAACAAATGCGTTAATGGCTGATGATGCTATTGATTCTGCTCAAATTGCAGATGGTGCAGTAGACACAGCACATATTGCAGATTTACAAGTTACGACAGCTAAGATAGCTAATGATGCAGTCACTGGTGCTAAGATACCAGATAATGCAATTAATAGTGAACACTATACAGATGGTTCGATAGACACAGCACATATTGCAGATGACCAAATTACACAAGCAAAGATGGCTAATGATGCTATTGGTGCTGATGAACTTGCATCAAGTGCCGTTGTCACAGCATCTATTGTTGATGATAATGTAACACAAGCTAAAATTGCTGACGATGCTGTCGGTGCAGACCAATTAGCAAGTAGTGCTGTTGTCACAGCATCCATTGTTGACAATGCTGTTACCCTGGCAAAAATGGCTGGGTTAGCCAGAGGTAAATTAATTACTGGAGATAGTAGTGGTGACCCTTCAGCTTTAGCAATTGGAACCAATGGTCAGTATTTAAAATCAGATGGCAGTGATTTGGTTTGGGGTTCTGCAACAATAAGTGGTTTAGCAGTTGATGATTTAACAGTTGGTGATAGTGCTGTTTCTATTGCCACATCATCTGGTAACATTACGATTGATGCTCAAGCTAATAACTCAGATATTATTTTCAAAGGAACTGATGCTACTGCTGATATTACAATGCTTACTCTTGATGGTAGTGAAGCTGGAGATGCAACATTTAATCGTAAAGTTATAGCAACAGAATTAGATATATCTGGTGACATAGACGTTGATGGCACAGCCAACTTAGATGTTGTGGATATTGATGGTGCTGTTGATATGGCTAGTACATTAAATGTTACTGGAAATGTAACATTGGGTGGCACATTTGATATAAATGGTGGAGAAATAATACTAGATGCAGATGCCGATACTTCTATTACTGCCGATACAGATGACCAAATAGATTTTAAAGTTGGTGGCACAGATAGAATGAGTATTACTTCTTCTATTTTAAGTTTTACTGGTACTGGTTCTTCAGCCAATATAAAAGCA
>Ga0209337_1002444_pt1 | contig 13419 bp, 18 predicted proteins | sample LinPmetageLP53_FD_184044 | JGI IMG/M metagenome (GOLD analysis project Ga0209337, IMG submission 184044) | Marine viral communities from the Pacific Ocean - LP-53 (SPAdes) (version 2) | ecosystem: Environmental > Aquatic > Marine > Oceanic | place: Pacific Ocean | collected 2010-02-08
TCATCAAACGATGCTTTTTCACTAAAGAAAAGTGTTGTGGAATTTCCGTTTATAAATATCTGTTTCATAATGCTAAGATAAGAATTAATATCCAATCTACCAAATATTATTTAATATAAAATAAATGTTGATTTTTATTTGCATATGTCAAATATTCTGTTATATTTTATTATATAGGGCAAATAAATTAAATCATTTTTTTCTTGCGTAATCCAAATAAAGGTTGTACATTGCAGTCTAACCAATTAAAACATATAACAATGAGATTAATCACAAAAAAATCAGTTGAAGCTTTTAACAACGCTAAAGCATTTAAGAATTCTAATACGGAAGTTGAGGTATTACCAAATGTAACTGTAATGAAGTTATTCGGTAACGAAATAGCATATAGATATAACAACCCTAAGAGAACGCTAAGCGTAACGAATTGTGGTTGGAAGAGCAATACCACAAAAGAAAGATTAAACGCTTTAGATGGTGTTAATATACACCAAAAGCAAGGCAAATGGTTTTTGAATGGTAAAGAATGGAATGGTAATTTAATTGATGTATAAATTAAAGTTTAAAGTTAGTTAAAAGGGTAGTCTATTAGGCTACCTTTTTTTATGTCCAGGAAATAAATATTAAATATTATTTGGTCATGTCAAATATTCTGTTATATTTTATTATATAGACAAAGTTAAAATAAATTAAATATTATTTTGTATAACTCAAATTTATTACTATCTTTGTGGTCTAACTAATATTTTTTAACTTAAATTTTTTTATTATGGACAACAGAAACGTAGAAGTAAAATTGGCTAATTCTTTTCATTATGAAATTGAAAACTTGTCTTTAGAGGCTCAAAAATTAATTAGAACTCAAAAAAGTGGTAAGTATAATACACTTTCTTTTGTTATTGCACCCGCGAAGGTTAATTGGTGTGGTACTTGTAACGGTACGGGTAAAAGAAGTGTTTATGATGTGCAAGGTTATGATATTGACAGAATGATGAATACGGGAGATTACGAGGCAGATATGGAATTTAGAGAAGATTATTTTGGTGGTAAAACTGATACTTGTTGTGATGTTTGTGAGGGTACAAAAATTCAAAATGAAGTAGATTACGATTCATTAAATAAATTGCAAGATGAAATTTTTGAAGCTAATTGGAAATGTTATAAGGAGGAAGCGCACGACAGAGCAGAAGAAGAAGCGGAAAGGAGAGCAGGTTGTTGATTTGCTTTTATAACTTAAATTTAAAGGTAGTCTATTAGTCTACCTTTTTTTATGTCCAAAAAATAAACATTAAATATTATTTGCATATGTCAGAAATCTTGTTATATTTTATTATATAGGGCAGATTAAAGATAAATTAAACAAATATTAAATTAAATTAGGAATATCCAAATAAGTTTATTAATTTAGTACTCTAACCAATTAAAACAAATAACAATGCAAAACGAATTAATTACCTTTTTGAAGCCTGACGCTATTGAAATAGTGAATAAGAATTACGAATACTTTAGAAGTATGATAGAATGTGCTATTATCGGTAAAATTAATCTAACTGAGTCGGGTATTAAAATGTCAGAATTACAAGAGTATAGAAACCTATTAAGAGAACAGTTAATGTTAATTAATAGAATTGATGAACCTATAATAGAAATACCTAAAAAATTATTTGATAGGGTAAATAAATTTAACTTATAACGCTTAACTCAATTAAATTAAAGGTAGTCCAACTGGCTACCTTTTTTTATGACCAATATTTCCTATATAATAAAATATAACATAATTTCTGACTTGACCAAATAATAATCAATATTTATTTAAATTAATTTAAATATGTATTTTAATCTATTTTAAGTGTGTTTTCATTACTGTGATATAATCTACATCCATTTAAGTATTATACTCTATTAGATAGCTTAAAAATAACCTTATATTTAATATTAGGACATAAAAAAAGGTAACCTATTAGGCTACCTTTTTAATTATCTTATTTTACTTTAAATAACCGAATTAATATAAACCAAGTGTGAAATATCTGCATCAATTAATTCAACGTTATAATCATCATCTTCAAAATATAATGTAGTAAGGTCTATACTGTGTATTACTTGTTCAACACCATTAATTGAAAGAAATAAATTAGCTCGTTCCTTCTCACAATTTAAAAAATTGTCATAATCAGTTTTAACCTTATTTACAATCTCATCTAATAAATCTTCTCTTTTAAGCATAATATAAAAATTTATGTGGTTAAGTTACTAAGTTAATAAACTTATTTGGATATTCCTAATACTATTTTAATAACTTTATTAACAATTAAATGTTAATACTAAGTTTGATACACAACTTGCTCCCATATATTTTATTATATACACACTTGTGTATATACGTGAGGTGAGAGGAGGTTAAATCAACCCCTCTTCCTCCAAAGCTCTTAATTCAAAACCTCTTACATATAATCTGTTAGCCTTATCAAATTCTTTTTTAGCTAAAACCTTATCTCCGTTAACCGAAAGCTCCCAGCCTTTATCAAGAGATTTTAATGCTAATTTTTCATACTTGTTATCCTTAACCATACTGCTACTGTTTTAAAGTTAGATAGCTAAATTAATAAATTTATTCCATTCCACCAAATTTAATTTATTGCAAGTTATTAACATTTAAATATTAATAAATAAATATTGATTATTATTTGCATAAGTCAAATATTCTGTTATATTTTATTATATAGGTCAGATTAAAATAAATCACTTTTTATTTGGTGGTGTCAGAAATCTTGCTATATTTTATTATATAGCCAAACTTAAAATAAATCACTTTTTATTTGGTGGTGTCAAATATTCTGTTATATTTTATTATATAGAGCAAAGTTAAAATAAATTAAATTAAATATTGTTTTGTATAAGTCAATTATTTTTTTATCTTTGTCGTCTAACTTATAAATTTTTTATTATGTACACAAAGGAAAATTTTTTGAAAATTGAAGATTTAGATAGAGCATTGAATTTAATAGGAATTACAGATTGTAACCTTAGAGGTTTTAATACTCTTAATATAGAGGAAAAATTACCTTGTGGTGAGGTTGTTTTTTTCGAGTATGTTCATAGTCACGATTTTGAAAGTAGTGTATATTTTGGCGATATATGGGGGTTTGGATATGAAGATGACGGAATTTCAGATAATTACAAATTACTTAAGTGGGTTTTGCGTGGTGTTTCTGTTGTTTCTGTGGACTACAGTAAGGCTGTTTTTTTAGGATATGGAGATGATAAGGAGCGAATTGCGTACTTAAGTAGACCAACTAAGTACGAACACATAGAAGAGCATTTTGATAGGCTCTTAGTGGCTTAAACGTATTTAAAGGGTAGTCTGTTAGATTACCCTTTTTTTATGTTCAAAAAAATAAATATTAAATAAAGTTTGCATATGTCAGATATTCTGTTATATTTTATTATATAGGGCACAAAGTTTAAACCCTAATTTAAGGATAGTTAATAGCTATCCTTTTTTATGTTCAATAATTAAATCTAAGACTATTTTTAAGTTATCTAATAAACTATAATAGTTAAATGGATATAGATTATATCATTGTAATAAAAAACCTCTTAAAACAGTCTTAAATGATATTTTAATTAAATATTAAATATTATTTGCATAAGTCAAATATTCTATTATATTCTATTATATAGAGCAAAGTTAAAATAAATTAAATATTGTTTTGTATAACTCAATTATTTTTTTATCTTTGTCGTCTAACCTATAAATTTTTAAGTATGTGTCAGTCTAAAATTTCTTCAAAAAGTATTTCTCAATTATTAGTAGAAAAAAATATTAAAGGTGGTCGTTTTACTCTTAAGTCTTTAGCGAGTGGAAAGGATTATACTTATTCAATTTCTCGTAGCGAGTTTAAAGGAAATTGGTACACTCATGTAAAAGTCGAAACTCAATATTTAGAGTTTAAAAGAATTGGGAGTTATTTTAATGGTCGTATTACTAATAAACGTCAATTAGTTGACACACCTTCGGCAAATGCTATTGCTTTTGTATTAAAGGCGGTTGAGCAAAAAAGATTTGAATTTTTGGACAGTAAAATGGAAACTTTTCACTTAGGGAAATGTATTCGTTGTGGTAAAACCTTAACAGATGCTACCTCGATACAAAGGGGTTTAGGCGATGTTTGCGCTAAAAAGTTTTAAAAGTTAGTTATAACTTATAAAATTAAAGGGTAGTCTATTAGGCTACCTTTTTTTATGCCCAGGAAATAAATATTAAATATTATTTGGTGGTGTCAAAAATCTTGTTATATTCTATTATATAGAGCAAAGTGAAATAAAGTAAAAGAGTGGTTCGATAGCTACTCTTTTTTTATGTCCTAATATTAAATTTAAGACTATTTTAAAGCTATGTAATAAATCTTTATACTTAAATGGATATAGATTATATCATTATAATAAAAACCTACTTAAAACAACTTAAAACACATATTTAAATTAATTTAAATAAATATTGATTATTATTTGGTCATGTCAAATATTCTGTTATATTTTATTATATAGGGGAAATCTAATTTTTTAAAAATCGTGCAAAGATACAAAAAAAATTAATTATTATTATTATTAGTTATTAACACTATGATGTTAATAATTTTAAAAAAATAAAGTGCTTGAAAATTAGGTTTTTTAAAAAAAAGAATTTCATACTTATTTAGATTAATTCTAAATAAAATATCTGAAAATAAGTCAAAAAATTAAATGTTAAAAAATTAGGAAAATCCAAAAATCCTTTGAACACCCTTTTTAACCCTTTTAAGCCACTTTCACCCTTCTAAAGTATCTATATATTACTTTTAAGAGAACGTAAAAAAGCCTTATAAGTTACTGTAAATCAACACTTTAAAAAAAGTTTAATTTTATTTCACTTTTTTTCTTTGAGAAGTCAATAATATTACTATCTTTGTGGGAGTTCTTTGAAATCTTGGAAAATACGTAATTAACAGTAAAACACTGTTTTTCAGTTAGTTACAAGAATTTAAATCTTAACTGCTTGGTTATCAAGTAGTTACACTAACCAAACCAATAAAACCTTTAAAATGAGCGAATTTAAAAAAGTAAGTACGGAAGAGTTAACAAGAATACTTTTAGCATTGCCGAACGGTATAGGAAGTTTAGCGAATGTAGTACAATACACTACGCCAAAATGCACGAAGTTTATTAGAAATGTTAAAGAATGGGATATAGTTAAAGAGAAACAAGTTAAAATACCCTTTACAGACGAAATAAGGAAAGAAAGTAATGTTTCTGTACTTGTAGCAACAGATTACGAACGAAACGTGGTAAATCAACTGAATAAAGAAAATTTGCCCGAAACGGATTATAAGAAAGGTATTAATACAATGCCGATTATATTAGATGAAAGTGAGAATACATTTGCAGGTACATTTAAGGGCAAAGGGGTTATTCAATATCGACCAATTTCTAATCCTAAAAAAATAGTTCAACCAAAATTCTATTTGAATAAAATAGAGGTTAAAAAAATCGAATTGCCTGATGTTCTTCCTTTGCCGACTAAACCAACAAATCAAGGAACAAAAAAACCTATTTTGTGGCGAAAACTTTATATCGAAAATATAAAGCAAATTTCAATACAAGGTGTTAAATATGAAAACACAGAGTGTTCAATTTAGTAACAATAAAATGGGGTTGAAAAATACCCCATTTTTTTAAACATTAATTTGTTAATAACTTTTAAAGGTAGATTAATTTCTACCTTTTTTTTTGTCCTAATAATTTTAATAGATAAATCTTATAAGTGATATAAATAAATTCTATTAACTTTATAGTGATAGATAAATCTTATAAGTAATATAGAATAATTCTATGTAGAATAGTTGCATCGTATTATAAGCCATTCTAAGAGCCTTTTATTTCTAAGATAAGTAAACGTACCACTATACTCTAAACGGGGGGGGAGGGGTTTAATACCCCCCTTTAACCCCCCCCTGTAAGCCCCCTTACAGTACCCCCCGTACCGTACCGTATAGGGCCAGTTGATGCTGTAAACAAAAATTTTTTGGTAATTTTTTTGGAAATTAATACTAAGGTTAGTCCTTTATAAAAAATATTTTTTGGGAAAAATTACTTTAATTTTATAGGAGTATATTTATAATAAAGAATAATAGTAATGAAACAATTTATCAGAAATAGGTTAAGAAAAATATTAAATGAGTCGGAAGTAAATTCAAAATCTAAGAAATGGAATATATGTGATGATTTTAGTATCAGTAGTCGTGAAGAATTGGATTCATTATTAAAGAAGACAACTATAGAAGAGAAAGATAAGGCTAACGTAGATGAGATGTTGAAAGAATTAGAGGACGGATTGGATAAGTCGTCTAACGTGAAGGACCAATACAACACTATAGCTCATAAGATTCAGAACGTACTTTGTAAGCCAGGATATGATTCTGGTGAATAGGTCCCCTCTAAAAATATTTTTTGGGAAATTTTTGGTTATTTTTTTGAGGGTGTATATTTATATATAAATTATGTTATGAAATTATCATATATATTCGGTCAGTTATTATTAGAGTCAAAAGATGGTATTGAATATAGGGTAGAGCATTTAAGTTCTTACGACGGTCAAGACAACTACGAACTAGGTATGTATATTAATGATGATATTGTGGGAATGGTACAATATGTTATTTTTGAAAAAGAATTAACTGTAAGTGATATTATTGTTATCCCTAAACATAGGAGAAGGGGTTTTGGTTCAAGGATGATGCAATATTTAAAAGACTATCATAGTGATTCAACTTACAAGCCGTCTATGCAAACAGACTTAGGTTCTAAGTTCAAGCACAATAAGATTAAGGATTTATACAGTCTTGATTAACTTATTAAGTTAAAGTATCATAAGAACTTTTGTTTCATTATTTGTTTCTATGTTTTTTTTTCATTTTTATTAATATAATAAAATAATAAGTCAAAATCATCATTTGTTTTGTTATTGTTAACCCATTCATTAAATTCAGATTTATCATTCCAAATAACTCCCTTAAAGAATGTATACAAATGGTTTAGGGTTATAAGGTCATCGTCAAAATCGATACTTGAGAAAAGGTAATAATAGCCATTTATAGCGGTTCTTTGTGGACTTTTCATTTCATCATTATAATAAGATATATCGTCATGGTATTTAAGAATCTCAAGACTGTCAACCCTTTCTTTATATTTGTCTAAAATTTCACGTCTCCTTGTTTCTATCTTTTTTATTTTTTCTTCTTCTTTTTTTCTTTTTTCTTCTTCGTCTTTTTTATATTTTTCTCTAAATCTTTTTAATGTTCTGAAGACCACATTAAAAAACTCTAGATTTTTAAAACCCATTTCTTTAAGTTTATCACGCATTTCGGGAACATCCAAATCACCAACATCATTAGCAAATTGCTGAATAGCAGAATCGGGTATGTATTCAACGATAAGAACTGGTATTTTTTCACATCCAAATTCTTTTGCGGCTAGTGTTCTATGTCTACCTTCATGGTCTCCAGTATATTTTTCTCTATTATAATGTCTAGTAATCCATGGTACATCGAATTTAATACCACTTTTCATTTTTTTTGTTTTTTCTTTAACATCGTCCCAGTCAATAATTTCACTCATCGTTCTTTTAACATCTTCAATATCATTATTATGTAATCTATTAAAATATTCATCTGGTGATATAAATTCTTTATGAACTTTTACTTGTTTCTCCACAAAATAATACAAGTCATGTTTAATTGCACCAGCGAAGTGACCATTTGTATCTACATCGGTAAACACATCACACGTATTGTTTTCATTTAGCAGTCCTTCTCTAAGCAATTTTTTGATTAAGTGTTTCATGGGTTATTTATAAGTCTAGATTAGTTTTATTATTAATAGTTTTTACGTTGTAACCCAGTTTTTTAAGTATTTCATCTCTATTATTTTTAAATTCTGAGTAACTAGCAAAATACTCATCACCTTTAAATTTATCAAATTTAGCTAAATGTTTTCCTAACTCACCATATATTTTTTTAAATGCTAACTCGTATGGGATTTCATCTAATGATTTAATTTCCCGTTCAGTTTCATATCCACCTCGTGCTTCAGGGTTTTTATATCTATACCGTTCTCCGTATTCTATATCAAACGGAATTCCGTTATCATCTAACATCACGCCCTTTCTAGTGATTCCGTGTTTATAGTAGTATAATATTTTTTTATTAAATATCTTTAATCCATTCATAAACATAAATGAATTAGCGGCATCTTTGTATTTATCACCAAAGATATTCTCTAAAAACTTATATAATGGTGACCACTCATCATTAACTTCCACGAAGGTCATGTCATTTTTTTTATCCTTTATAGGGGGTTCTTTATATGCTTCAAATTCTTCCCTAAGCAATTTTTTAATTAATTTTTTCATCTGTATAATTCATTAATACTTCTATCGTCAATATCAAAAGCTTTTACCTTCCCATTTTTATCAACGCCTAAATTATCTGGTTTTATATCGCTAGCTTCAATACCTAAGTACCTATAAGAATGATTAACATCTTCTATATCACTAATGAATTTTAATATGTCTTCATCTAAATCCAGTTCGTCAGTATCTAACATGTGTAGATATTGTATTGGTAGTCCTTCGTTATTTAGTAATTCTTCTACTTGATAGTATAGGTCTTCTATATCGGAATCTTCTTCTAATTCTTCCATAATAATATAGTATTGGTTATCTACTATACTAGCCGCATAGAAATTAACGAACCCATCTAGTGCTGGTACGTCTTTACCGACTAATTGTTTAGCGAAGTCAAACTCACTTTTAGACCTGGTTATTTTAAGAACTCTACCATCACCTATTGAGTATGCCTTACCAAAGTCACCACTACCCATATAGGATAATTCTTCTGGGTTAATGTTATTTTGTTTAAAGAACTCTTCTTTACTTAGTGTAGTAGATTCAAGTCCTTCTCTTAGCAATTTTTTTATTAAGTGTTTCATATGTATATAAATAAAAAGAATTATACCTTGTGACCATATTTTATTAAGTCACTATCCATGTCACCACTACTATGGTTTGATACGTGTATTAATAACGCCGCTTTTCCTAAGTCTAGTTGACTCATTAAACTTTTATCATTTATTAACCTATCTGCTAATTTTTGATTCTTAACGTTACTCCCTTCTGGCACATTTTGTTCGCTGTCCAATGGGGTAAAAATTCTAACAAAATCCTCCGTCGATATTTCAAGCAATATTTCGTTAAGTCTATTACCCAGTATATCTACAAAATTTTCTGAGGTTTTTGTTTTAGACTGACTTATGACACTTGCTATTGCTTTATTCGATAACCTATCTGTAATTTTACTATTGCTTAATAAAGCAACTGATAATCTTTCAGGCTTATGTGAGTACATTATTATTTCTATTAGGTCGCTTACATTAAGTTTCGTTATAAGTTCTACACCCTTATTACCTAAGAAATCTAATACCTTTTCAGGTTCATTAGAGTATTCTAATAAGCCCCTAACATCTGATTCATTTGAAATATAATTTTTAATATAATTTTTAATTTTTGAGTTGCCTAAATAGGGAATTAATTTATCGAAATCCTTAATAGGGTTTAATTTATGTTGTGAAATCATCTTTATGACTTGGTTTTCCGTGTAAGACACTTTTGTAGGTTCTTTCATTTTCGATTGTACGCTGGATAACATAAATTCATCTTTAAATAAATTGGACTTGAAGAATACTGTTTGACACTCCTCTGATGGGTGTATCCATCCTTCACACTTATCATCGTGGAAACCATCTATACCTAACGCCCTACAAATTATACTGAATGAGTTGTTTTTTTTACCATTCGGATAGATGTATGGTACAGCATCAAATATGAATAACCAAAACCTATGTGTTGGGTGTTTTGCTCCACTATAATATGATTCGTACTCACCCTTAAGCCATCTTTCACATAAACCATTAACTGGACCAATGTTGCCGAACTTGCTTTGTATTTGATTAACGTAACCATCCAGTTTTGATTTATCATAATTAGAATCAAGCAAGTTAAGACCGTCCTTGATTATTAGGAATTGAATATATTTTCTATGTGAAGCAAATGGAAATATATTCCTGAAGGCCCTTAAATTACTCGTAGGTTCATTGATGAAATTAATTAGGTTATAAGTATATAGACCAGTTGGTGTGTTGAATCTGTTACTTGGGTTAATCTTTCCAACGTGTTGACTATCTCTAAACGACACAAATACGTTATTGAAACCGTAGTTATCATATATGTGAGTTAGTAACTCACCTAAGTTTTCTTCTTTAGAGATATTACCCTCAATGCTTCTGGCCTCTTCTAACCCTTCTATAAGCAATTTTTTTATTAAGTGTTTCATGTATTTAAATTAATTAACTTAATCTTACTACTGTCTAATTGTTCAACATAATTATCAATACCAATATATGGTTGCACGTACTTATTAAATAAGTCAACATAAACAACATTATCTTTATGTGGTAAGTTGTTAAACTTATCTGGTGTTACTTTATATTTGGGTATAAGCTCCTCTATAAAGTCTCTATCAGTTAGGTAAATACCATTTACCCTACCAACTGGAATCTTAATTACTTCTAAATCCTCAAATGGTATTGGTTTGGATGCCGTAGCATACTGACCATCAAAATGCATATTAAATTTATTAATATTTTCTTTTTTATACTCTATCGATAATACAAAATCACCATCATTACCATATGTTTCATAATTTGATGCAAACCATATTACATTACCACGCTCACTATACTTCCCACCAATAGCATCATAAGGTATTAAACCATTATTAATCACGTTTTTAATCCTCTCACCCATATCATCAGTCTGCTTGTTACCAACCTTATGATATAGTGTAATTCCTTCATCACTACCGTCAAGCCCTTCTCTAAGCAATTTTTTGATTAAGTGTTTCATCTATATATAAATATGTGTTAATATTGTGATATATAATTTTTTAATTTATCACCATAGAGAATTTCAATAGGTTCTTGCTCTTCAAAGCTAAAATAATCACCATCTTCTATAAAAAATGGTAATTTATCAGTATCGATATAATCAATTGATTCTACTTCATTACCGTTGATGTCATAAAAACTATCACCCATTTTTCTAAAAATACTATCATTCTTTTCAACCACCACCAATATAGCTTCTTCTATATTTTTTGTTTTACCGAAGTGTGAGTAAGACCAGGTGTCTGGATTATCCGAAAAAAATAAAACACCTTCAACTCTATCTTCAGGATTTATATAATTATCATCCATATAATATTGATACATTTCAGTACTTTTAACAACATCACCAAAGTCTGGTATTAGACCATATTTTTTAATATCCTCTAGATTTTTAATATGAGTTCCGTGATATAATTTACCACTACTATCAAGTCCTTCTCTTAGCAATTTTTTGATTAAGTGTTTCATATGTTTATTATATTATACTGGTATTACTTGATTAGGTAGTATGAATACTTCGACTGATTTGGTCCCAGCAACATACATATAATACCTCTTTTCGCCAAGACGATGCACATCACCAATCTTAGTGTATTTATTACCAAGGACTTGTTTTAACGTTGGTTCTATTTCGTCTTTGTTTAAGGTCTCACCCTTAATCTGATATTTAGTTCCTATTCGATATATCAATTTAAACTCTTGTACTGCGTCTGGGTTTAGTAGAACTAATTCACCACCACTCCATACCGCATCAATACTGTTCTTAAGTAGTATTTGATACTTATTCATCTCAATATTCTTAATTTTTAGACCATCAATCTTATTGTAATGTTCATCAATAATAGTTGCCGTTGGTTTTAATTTCATTAGATAGATATAACCATCATCATCACCCCAACCTGCCCATTTATATGCGTTGTCTGCACCTTCTCTTTTCATAACTACCGAACCATTACCAGCGTAAGTTAAATTATTAGGGTCAAATCCTAAGTACGGTGATAAATATAAGCCCACACCATGATTAGCTGAACCACTACTTTTGCCTTTCATTGCATCACTATTATTTTGTCTAAACATTGGGTCTATCTTATCTATTTTAATACGTGTTCCGTGATAAAATATCTTATCCGATATACCTACTTCCTGTGCAGTCTTCATCTCACTACTTAAATCTTTCTCACTAATTAACGATTCTCTTAGTAATTTTTTAATTAATTGTTTCATCTGTATCTATTGTTTTTAAAAAGTCATCAACTTGAGATATTTGCTTAGGCCATAAGTAACTTTCTAAGTAATCATTATCAATTATTGCACGTAAATACTGTTCACCACTCTTGTAACCCCTTTTCTTAGCATCAGAATCTAAAACCTCTATTGATAAGTCATCATTGGGGTTAAACATCTTACTTTTTTTATCATGGTATTCATAACCCTTATTACTTGTTCTTCCATAAGCGTCATCTTCAGGTTCATGAGTTTCAAATTTATTTAAAAATTCCCTTCTTGATATTCTATCTAATCTTTTTGGTGAGTAACCGTATTTTCCAGACTCACCGAAGTAGATAGATTTTATCATATTAGGATTTATATCACCCATAAATAACGCTTGGCGTTCATTACCAGCTAGACTTGCAGCAACCTCTGGTCTATCAGACCCACTAATAAAATTGTTTTCATCATCACTAGCATCTTCTCTAGCTTTAAGTGTACCCTTTTCATACCTATCGTCTTTATCTTTCCAAAACTGAGCCATTTGGCCTTGCACAGTGTAACTACCTCCTGGCCAAACGGGTGCTTCTAAATCAGACACCTTAACACTTAGTTCAAGTATTACTACAATACCTCTTTTACTTCTTGGGAATGTAAATTTTTTGGCTGTTTCTAAGTCTAATGTCATAAATACCCCATTAGGGTTATTATTAGATTCGTAGGAATAAATTCTTTTAGCTTTTTCTTTACCTGAAAATCCGAACTTAATTGCTATTATTGCGTCTTCATAATTATTGAATCCGTGATATACTCTGATTGTGTCAGAATCTTTAAGTGGTTCCTCGTTCTGTAACGACATTATATCTGGATTGATAACTCTAATCTCGTTCAACAACCCTTCTCTAAGCAATTTTTTTATTAAGTGTTTCATCTATATATAAATATGGGATAATTTTCGTTTATAAAAAAATTTTTCCGAAAAAAAATGGACCTCAAAAGAGGCCCACCAATCGTTAGTGATAATATATTATATTATATTCTTTTTGTTAATTTTCTAACAATTCTTTCATGGAGTTCTTGTATAACATTAGATTCATTAAACATATCTTGCATACCTAATTTTTTAGCGTAATCCATAATGTTAGGTGCTTTACCTATTACAGCTTGTCC
>Ga0209337_1002445_pt1 | contig 13415 bp, 13 predicted proteins | sample LinPmetageLP53_FD_184044 | JGI IMG/M metagenome (GOLD analysis project Ga0209337, IMG submission 184044) | Marine viral communities from the Pacific Ocean - LP-53 (SPAdes) (version 2) | ecosystem: Environmental > Aquatic > Marine > Oceanic | place: Pacific Ocean | collected 2010-02-08
CAACAATAACTCTTCTTTTCTTGTTGTTTCTGTTTTGCTCTTGCTAAGATAAACGGCCAAAGCAAACATTATAAGACTTCTATTTATTTAGAGGTCTTTTTTTATGCTTAATTAATTACAAAGTTTGTAATTTAGTTTGAAGAATCTTATCTTATTAGCTGCTTTTTCTCTTTATTTACGCAAATTCTGAGACAAAAACTTATTAAAAACTTATTATTTTAATAAAAAAGCATTAATTAATTGACTTTTAAGTAATAAAATGAATAAAAAAGGGGTAAAATGTAAATTCCGTCAAATTCCATTATATACATCTTTAACCACATATACACCCAAGCAAGTATTCTAAATCCAATTTCATAATTAGATATTCCAAGTTATTTTAGGAGGTAATAATTGTATAGTTACTTTACCAATTCTGAATTTAAACATAGTGTATGATTTTGGTGAGAAGGTGATCAAATATGCTAGTTGCGATATGAGCAACAGTATATTCTATAGGATTCAAAGGTATAGTAAATAAAATGGAATATTCAGAAGTTTTTGGAAGCAAAAAAAAATTATAAAAAAATTTGAAATGGGTTTTATAGATATAATTAAAATGGAAAAGAATTTAAAGGGTATGTTAAGGGTATGCTATACTCTTAAAGATAAAGAACAATATAAAGGTATAGATAAAGATATGAAGAAAGAGGGGTTAATAAAATTTCCTAAAGTTTCTTAGGATATGTATAATATTTTACTTTATTTGTAAAAAAGAAAATTATGACATACTTCCCGCCTAATATAATTACTAATAATGCTGCTCCTCCAATAGCTGCAGATTTAGCTTATGAGGATCATGGAAAGTGTGGTTGTGAAACAGTAATATTATGCGGTAGAGTAGGTGGCAATAAGATATGGGATTCTTCTAATCCTACAACTGAGATAGAAGGATGTGAGGATTATAGTCATGGATGGAAAGTGGTAGCTTTAGAAGATACTGCTATTAGAAGCTGTTTAGCGACTAATTTAAGTCTTGGGAGTATATTTGCATTAACATCAACTACTTTTAAAAGAGGTGAGGAATTGATGGCTGACTTTACTTATTTTAGAGTAACATCAGGAACTGTAATTATTTATAAAGATTGCTCACAGTCATAAAATAAAAAAATAAAAAAAATAGAAATTATGCCTTGCGAAAAATGCGAAGAAGGAAAATATAAATGGGGAGAAACTGGGGATTGTATGTACGAAACTCTTGAAGATTGCCAATTAGCAAATCAAGGGGAATACCTTGAAGAAGAACTTAAACCTAGTTATAACAATGAAGATGATGTGGATCATACTTACACTTTTGATAAAAAACAAATGAAAGAGCTTCATGAAGATGGAGAGCTTATTGTTCATATTGAAGAAGAAGGTCAGGAGATGACTATAAAATTTATCTATGATAAAGAAGAAAGAGAAGAAAGGGAAGAAGAATTAGAAGAAGATATAGATGAGGACAAGAAAGAAATAGAGGAAGAAGTATATGCTAAGTCAAGATTAAACTCTAAAGGTTATGATTACGCTACAACATTAGTTGAAGGGGACAACATAAATAAAGATTCAGATTGGAGCTTTAGTACAGAAGATGGAAATGCTTTATTAGGAGAGGATGGTGATGATTGGGAAAATTATGCTAAATGGTTTTTACTTGAAAATGAAGATGCAAGCGAAGAAACTAAAGATAGATATAAATTCCCATTTGGAAAAGATGGTAAAATATATAGAAGTGCATTGTCAGCAATAAGACAGAGATCAGGTCAATTTGGATATGATGATGTTTTTGAAGCTGCAGGAAAGTTGATAGAAATGATAGAGAAAGAGGATGAAGATGAGTTAGAAAGTGCATATTCTAAACTTACTAAATCAATGCTAGATGATGAGCTTGACGAATATATAGACAGAATAACAAGTGCTATAAAAAAATTATAAAAAAATATGGGAGAAGAAGATAAAAGATATAAACTAAGAGAAAGTAATATCAATAAATTAAATCCATATAAAGAATCTGCGGAAAAGTTCTTCCCAAATGGAGGTAAAATAAACACAGAAGGAAGAAAAGCAGGAGAAAAAAATAATGTTGTGGTCAATAAAATTAGTAGAAATGCCTTAACATGGGCATTAGAAGGACATTCTACTAAAATAAGAATGGCATTAGATAAATTATTTGACCAAAATCCTGAAGCTTATATAAACGCAGTTTCAAAACTACTTAACTATACAGTTCCAAAACTAACATCTTCAGAAATAAACGACAATACGACTAAGAAAGTCAAAATTGAATTAAATGATGATGTAAGCATTGAGGAGCTAAGAGCAAAACTTGATGAAATCAACAACTGATGAAGTACTTAGATTTGCATTAGAAAAGAAGTTATGCGAATTATCTTTTTATGAATTTTTCCAAAAGGCTTGGCATATTGTTGAACCTTCTATTGAGCTGTCTACTAATTGGCATCATAAATATCTATGTGATATTCTACAAGAAGAAGCAGAGAGAATAATAGCTAATAAACCAAAAACGAAAGATATTGTAATTAATATTCCCTTTCGTTCTACTAAATCTCTTTTAGTAACAGTTATGTTTCCTGTATGGGCATGGATAAAGAATCCTAAGTTTAGATTTATAACAGCATCTTACTCTGCAGAACTTTCAATAGAACACTCCACAAGAAGTAGAGATATAATAAACTCAACTTGGTTTAAGGCAAGGTGGGGAGATTTATTTCATATTAAAAAAGACCAAAATCTAAAATCAAGATATGAAAATAATTTTTTAGGAGTGAGGAGAGCAACATCAGTTGGAGGTACAGTTACAGGTCAGGGTGGAGATTTCTTACTTGTAGATGACCCTGTTTCACCTCAACACGCAGCATCAGAAATAGAAAGAGAAAATGCAAACGAATGGTACAGAACAACATTCTATTCAAGACTAAATAATCCTTTGACTGGAATTAGAATAATTATAATGCAAAGAATACATGATAACGATTTAAGTGGATTCTTATTGTATGGAAATGATAGTAGACTTAAATATCAACATATTTGCATACCTGCAGAACTTTCAGACGATGTAAAGCCAAAAAAATTAGAATCAAATTATGATAAAGATGGTTTGTTTTGGTCAGACAGATTCAGTAAGACTATTTTAGATGATTATAAGCAAGCATTAGGAAGTTATGGATATGCAGGTCAGCTTATGCAAACTCCAACACCACTAAACTCAGGAATGATAAAATCGGAGTGGCTTAAAATAGATAAATTCAAAATGATAGATATTGGAGAGCAAGTAACAGTTGATTTTGTTATAGACCCTGCATATACATCAAATGAAAAAAATGATCCTTCAGCATTACTAGCATATATATTTAAAGATAATAAATGGCAAATAATAGATTGTGTAAATGTTTATAAAGAATTTCCTGAATTGGTTAAATTTATTCCTCAATGGGTGCAGAAAAACGGATATACAAATAGGAGTAGAATTTATGTAGAACCAAAAGCATCAGGGAAGTCTATAGTGCAAACACTAAAAAAAGAGACAGGACTAAATATAAGAGAAGATAAGCCGCCATCTAAAGACAAAGTAGCTAGAGTTCAAGATATTAGTGCTTCTTTAGAGTCAGGTAGAGTAAGTTTGCTTAATGGGAAATGGAACGAGGAGTTTGTGCAGCAGTTAGTGAAATTTCCGTCTGGCAAGCATGATGATATGGTAGATTGCTTAGTGATGGCGATAACTAAAAATATGTGGAGTGGAAGTAAGGTGGTTTATTTTTCCTGATTTCCAAAAACTTCTAGTGTAGTATAAAAAAAAATCATATAATTGCGAAATATTAAGAATAATTAATGGAATTAGCGGGCTTAAATGAAAAACACGAAGAAATTTTACATAAATATGTGAATTATGTTAAATATACGGTTTTTGAATCTACAGATAATTATACTGCTCAAAAATTTGTAGACTTTAATGATATAATAAAAAATATTATAAACTATACAAACTCATTTAATGAAATAGTTTCAAATTCTGGCAGAAGAAATGAATGGGCATATATGACTCCAAATTTAATGCTTTACGCTACAATGGGATTTTTAGCAGGAATTAAAAATGATAAGAATAAAGAAATGATTGAGGTATTAAGTGAAGAACTTTTTAAAAAAACTGTTGATTTTATTGGAGAAACAACGGACATATTAGAAGATATAAAAACAAAAGAATTGATACGGCAAGAAATATTAACTGTTAATAAAAAAAATGAGCATAACAATTAGACTAAAAGAAAATGAGGAGTGGGTAGATTTTGATGTCCCTACAGAATGGAAGGATATAAGCGTTTCTTATTGGGCTCAACTTACAGCAATAATAAGTGGTCATCAAAAGGAAAGTGAGCTTAAAAATAATCATTATAAAGAAAAGTTTAAAGGCGAAAAAGATATAGAGAAAATGCTTGCAGATATTGAGTTTATAGATGATATAAAACTAAATAGAGATATATTTTGCTTTTTATCAGGACTTAGTAAGGAGGATATGAAAAGAGTAGACATGGAAAAGGTTACTCAGGTTATAAATACAATAGGAGTTCTAACTCAAGAATATGTGCCTAAAGGGGTAAGGTCTTTTGATTTTGAAGGAGAAACTTATAATTTCCCTTCTGAGTTTTTAAAAGAAAACACCTATGGAGATTTCATTGAGTCTACTCAGCTTGATATGAGTATTGACAATATGAAAAACGGAAGATATGATGTTCTACCTGAGCAAATGGCTATATTATGTAGGAGAGTAGGAGAGGAATATGACGAGGATCTGATAGCAGAAAAAACTGAAAAGTTTAAAGAATTAAAAATGGACACAGTATTGGAGTTCGCTTTTTTTTTGACCAGTCAAAGCAGCAGATTGCAGACAATTTTAAGTATGTCTTTGGAGAAAAAAGAAAGTCTATGATGGAGGTAAAAACAAAAGGACTTATGGATGTGTATATAAAACCCTTTGGGTGGCTGAACAGTCTTTATATTTTAGCCGAAAAAGGAGTATTTAAGATGGAAGGTAAGAACGGGATAGATAGCGTTAAAGATACTAACCTTTACAAGGTGATGACTTATTTAAGTTGGATAACAGCTAAGAACGAGTACGAATCAAAGGTTAGTGAGAAAATTGCTAATCCAAACCAAGTAAACTAAAGATATGGCAATAAAATTAACAGATATAGTGACAGTAATGAAGTCTAAATGGACTTATGGAGACAAATCCTTTGGATATACAGAAGAATTTAATGACAATCATAACACTCAATATCCATCACTACTAATCACTCCTCCTACTTCTGTATTTCCCGAAGTTGGGCTTAACAATGGTTGGGAAAACTACACATTTGAAGTTTACTTATCTGACATATATAATAGAACTGCACAAGCAGCAGAGCCTATTGACCGAAGATGGGAAAACCTACAGGATTTAGGAACAGAATGGTTAGATAATTTCTTAAAGTATTACCAAGCTAATGCTCCAATTCTAGCTTTTTTAGAAGATGAGAGTGTTACCTTAGAAAGAAATAAAGAGGTTGCTAATGACCAAGTAATACAGATTAAAATGACATTTACTTGGAGGGTTCTAAGCAAATGCTTTAGACCTCAATCAACATATCCTAATCAGTTGCCAGACTTAGCTTCTTGGTTGAGAGCAGATAGTAATGTTACGTTTAGTATTCCTACTAAGAAAGTGAGTGTGGTGGGAGATGGATCAGGAAATGCTAATGGGATTACTCAGGCAACTTCAGCATTACGACCTTTAAGATATACTTATGGGGGAGCTTCAGATAAAACAAGAATTAACTTTAATGGTACAAGTGATTATTTCGGTTCAGATAATAACTGCCCTATAACAGGAAATGATTTAACTATATTTTATGTTGCAAAATGCAGCACGTTGAGTGCTTCAACACAAAGACTCCTAGGATATAGAGATTCAGCAGGTGGAGGTAGTGATAGGTTGAATTTCGGAGTAGACCCTACAGGTAGAGTTTTATTTAAAGCCTTAGATGATACAGGAAGTGGAGGCACACTATTGAGTGGTGGAGCCGATTTAGGAACAGTTAATCACATAGCTTGTGCTAGGATTAATAACGCTGACTTTTCCCTTCAGTATAATAACAGTACAGAAATTACGAACACTTTTGTATACAATAACGCTAATGGATTTAATTTAGCCCCGTTTACAATAGGACATATAGAATTAGGAGGCGTGGGAACTTATTTTACAGGAGATATACAAGAGGTTATTATTTATAATAAATTTTTGAATGACTTTGATAGAAATAAAATAAGAGACTACTTAAATAAAAAATATAGAATATATTAAGATATGGCATACGGAATAAATGGATATTTGGAGAGACTTCAAGACCCAATTGGTATTGGTGGAACTTCTTTGAACAGAAAAAGGAATTGGACTCTTAATTATGAAACGACATGGACAGTTAATTCTCCTATTGTACATAGTGTAAGGTGGAATGGAGCTGTTACTGACGCAGATGAGCCTTCCCCCGCTAACTTTGCAAATAATAATGGAGATGTTGTAAATGTTATTTTTGATATTTACGAAACTCAAAGTCATGGAGCATTTATCTTTCCTGATGACTGGACATTAGTTGCTTCTATAAGAAAGTCAAGAGATATAAGAAATATAAGTAATAAACCTATACTAGATGGAGGGGGAGGGGGAGAACTTACAGCAGGGCATGTGTTTACAGTAGATATTAGCGAGATACTTAAAGATTTACTAAGCTATTCTTTATTGCCTCATGGTAAGGGAACTTATACAAATTGGAGATATGGAGGGTTAAATGGAGGGGCTAAACCTCAAGATAATCTTGCTCAAAATGTATGGACAGATAATTTTATTTTAACAAAAAATGGTTCATTTAGAAAAATACAATTAAGGTACAGAACTGAAATAATTGATGGTGATGGCATAATACAAGAAGCTACAGAGGCAGGAAGTTTTAAAGATTCTGCTTATCCCTACAGCATTATAAATAGTGCCCCTGATTATGATAGCAATCAGCCGACCTCTGTTAACGGAGGAGCGGGAATGCTTATGCTTGTAGGGTGGGGATCTTCTAGTGACTACCCTAAAATAACGCAATCACTATGTCCTAATTATAATTTTAGCACAACTTTTGAATTAGGAAAGCGATTAACAAAGGATGTTAGAATGAATGAAAACAATGAAGTTGTTTCTTGGATTCAAAGAGACATGTCTAACTATCCTATATGGAGTAATGCATCGGTAAATCCTGAAGGACTCTCTTATAATATAGATAATACTTCAGATTTGATAACTGATGCATATATATTGGTTACTGCTTATAGCCCTGCGGGAGCGATAGTTAGAGAGGCTAGGCTGTACGATTGGACACAAAACTTAAATGCAAAAATGACAATCGGAGGAGGGAATCCGCCTAATACTGCTGTGGCTAATAATGTTTATCCGAGATACCAATATATTCCTTGTGCTCAGAATATTTCTCCTGTATTTATAAATGCTAATTGCATACACAATTCATCTACTGTACAAGATGTATGGGAGAATGGAGGGACAACATACACAAGATATAGAATAGATACTGATGGTGCTACAGGAAACCCTAAACAGGCTTTATTCTTAAATGATGAGATAGCTTATTATATGATTTCTCAGGTTGGTGTCACTACAACAGATGGAAATGGAACAGGGGTGATTCAGACTAACAGAATGGAAAATAGATGGTTCAAAATAGATAGAGAAAGAGAGCGTGCAACTCCTTTATATGATAGTGGAGCGACTTCTCAATATTATGCAGGAATATACTATACAGAATTAAGAACTGACGCTTTGACCGCAACGAACCCTATAAGGTGCAAGGGTTTATGGTGGAATGAAAATGAAAGACCTTTTATTAGGATTTATTGGCTAAATAAAGCAGGAGGGATAGATGCTTATACTTTTAAAGGGCAAATTAGGACTTCTTATAATGCAAGTAGAGATGTTATATTAAGACCTCAACCAAATAGACATGCAGTTGGCTCTGGTGTTTCATCATCTACTTTTCCACTTCCCTATCCTTCAAATAATGCCCCAACTAAAGGGTTTTATCAGTCAGATACCTTGAGGGATGCTAATGTTTACAATGGAGGATTAGAAGTCTTAAATGTAGATGGAACAAAAAGTGGTGTAGTAGGATCATTACCTTTAAATAAAATTAAAGCTGAGTGGCTTAGAGAGATAATATCATCTCCTAATGTATGGACAGAACACTCACATACTTATCCGCTTCCAAGTGGTGAGACAGTAATTAATAGGTTGGCGTATAGAAGTGTTGCTGACATGTCACGTGGGTATATTCAGGATGGTAGACATCCTTCTAACATGGATTATTCACCTATTATAATAACTAACTCCGAAGTAGATGTTTATGACGAAAGCAAAGGGTTGGTTACTATGAATATTGAATACACATACGCACATGCAGTAGTAACCCAAAGGAATTAAAATATATGGCTTCAAAAGATGTTTCTATAGAAATTTTACAGAAAGGACAGGATGCTAGAAAAGGTGATCAGTTACTGTGTAATTCAGGATTTGACAATGCAACTTGTTGGGAGCTAGGAAGTGATTGGACTATTTCTGGGGGTAAAGCAATCAAAGCTAGTGGTGGGACAGGAGCTGCTCTTTTTCTTAAAAATCCTTATAACTTTATAGAAGGTCGTGGGTATTCTATATCAGTCAGATTCAAGTCATACAACAGGAATGGTAATGTTCTTATAGCTGGTCAAGGACTTAATGGGGCTAATGTTCTTCTATTTGACTCAACTACAATTTGTAATGGATGTGCGGGTAATACCACTCAACTTGTAACAGTTACTAAAAATTGGGTACAGGGGCCCACAAACTTAACTAAACTCCGATTTTATGCTGATTCTACAGTCAGCATAGAAATTACATCTATTTCATTGTTTGAAACTATAGCTCCATTAGACAAAGTTCTAGGAAGATTAGATGCCACAACAACAGATAACTTTCCCTTAGCATTAACATTCGCTGTAAACGACCCAAAAGATATTAACGCAAGAAAAGGGGCATATAGTAAAACATTTAATATACCTGCTACTAAAAACAACAATAAAATATTAAAGCATTTTAACATAGCAAACTCCAACAATTTGAATGCTATGCTTAGACAAAAACTACCCTGTAGAATATTAGTCGGTAATTTATTTTCCTTAGTAGGATTGATTCAGATAAAAGGAGTAGAAAGATTAAACGATAAACCTATATTTTATAGCTGTATTTTCTTAGGAAATAATCTAGCCTGGGGAGATGCTTTAGCGGGTAAATATTTAAGTGACTTGCAGTTAGATAATTCTACAAATCTTAAACTTACAGCAAAAAACATAATAAAAAGTTGGCAGGCAGATAATTGTGAAAGCACTACAACAAGAGGGGGAACTACTAGTGTAAACACAATCCCTGTTGTCTATCCTGTAGCTACTTATGGATATACTAATCAGACAGGATTTAACTATGGTTCTTCAATGCAGTTAAGCAGGGAGACATGGGAGGAGGATTATATGGACAATATTCCTTATAATATCTCACAGGTTGGTCTAGCTATAACAGAAACTACTTACAAAGCTCCTGTAAATGATTGGCGACCAATGGTATGGATTTACAATATGATACATGGAATATTTAAGTCTGTAGGGTATAAAATATCGTCTAATTTCATGGAAACTCCTGAATTTAAAAAATTACTATATGCTACTCCAAATTTTGTTTACAATAATGCAGATCAAAGATGGCAGGCTAATTCTTTCATAGGGAATTTTAGAGATGAAACTTGCGGAGGGGCAGTTCCTACAGTTACTGATTTACTGTTTCATGATAGAACAGAAACATGTACAGGAGTAGGATTTCCTGATAATTCAGGTACTCATCAAACAGCCACACCTATAACAATAAGTAACGCAATACAGCTTCAAGGGGGCTGTGCTAGTTGTACCTCAAATGATTGTGGTAGTGGAAGGTTTCAACCTGCAACAGGAGCTATTGTAAATTCAGGTGGTTTATTACAGCAAGACTTAACTATTTCTCTTTCAGGTTTAGGAACAAATCCAAGCCCTCATTTCTCTGATTTTCTTGTTGCGGAAGCAGGATATTATGATATAACTACAGAAAATATAATGTTTTATCTTAATATAGGAGCAGGAGCTCCAACATGGACAGGAGGAGGGGATTTCACTTCTAACACCTCCCCAACAGGAATAGTAGCTATGCATGGAGGATTAAGAGTTCAATGCGACCCAGTTCCTTCTTTGTCCGCTTGGGGCGATAGAGAAACTGTTGACACTTCAGACCAAGACTTAAATGGGGGTAATTTTTTAAAAGCTAAAGACTCACATAGTTTTGGAGGTACTTTAGATAAACATACATATACAGGATATTTTAATAAGGGAGATAGGATTAGGCTTGTATTTCAGGTTATGCTAGTTATGAATGTTAAAACACCTAGCACTAATTTTACAACAGGTACAACGTCTTGTGATATACAACTTGAACTTATTGGGACTGGGTACAACAATTGGACAGCTTCAAGCGGAAAGGTATCTATAGAGCTTGCTCAAAAATCAATACCTGTCTTTGGAGGGGAATATAACCTTCAAGATGTATTGCCTGACAATCAGAAGCAACTTGATTTTGTAAAGGGTGTTGCTCATTCTTTTAATCTTCAATTTGATACAGAAGAAGCATCCAAAACTGTATTTATAGAGCCTTTTTCTGATTTTTATTTACCTCCTAAAGACGCTATAGATTGGACTTGGAAATTAGCTAGAAACAAATCAGATAACCAGAGTTTTATTGATGGCGACTTCTCAAGAAGGATGGTATTTAAATACCAAACAGATGACAATGATTGGAGGGTGAATTGGATGAGTTGGGTGTATTTTCAAGAGATAGGAGATAATTACCCACATATATTAGATTTAGGAGATTTATACCCTGCAGGGGAGGCAATATTTGAAAATCCATTTTTTGCAGGAACTTATGATTCCCAAGGTATGCAAATAGGGAATTTCCAGTCACCAGGTACAAATTTTTATGCCGCAGGACTATGGACTGCACAGTACGATTATTCAGCCAAGGGAATTGATTATCTTCCTAGAATGTTATATTATAATAAAATGGCTATGCCTGTAGATCATGCACCATTATGGCAAGGATTTAATGTTGAATCAAGAGGTACTACAAACTATAGGTTTACAGATAGAAGGGTGCAAGTTGCTGATGTAACAACTTCAAGTCAAGGTTACTATTCAGGAGCAAATCTTACTAATTCTTTTTATACTTCAGCTACATTTAATAATAGACATGACTTTACTAATCAGTTTGGATTATCTTATGGTAATTATTGGGCTAAAGATTATGATGCCGCAACTAATACTTACAACGCTGTGGGAAATCAAGTAGGTGTAGGTCTTTACTCAAGATATTATCAGCAAATGATAACTGGATTACTAAATGATCCTAAAGTTAGAGAATGTTATATAGATTTAAAAATAACGGACATAACAATGCTTAGTTTCAGGAAGATGGTGTATATTGATGGTGTATATTACAGGTTAATTAAGGTTGTGGATTATCAGCCACATTTAAATATACCTACCAAGGTTGTACTACATCAATGGTCTCCAGGAAAAGGGAGTGCTTTACCTACTGCAGGAGTTTGGATAAATAATACAAATGGAGGGGGAACAATTGATCCTAATCAAACTGAACCCGTACCAATAGACAATGCTTAATAATGAAAAAAGATAATTATTCACTAAGAAACATAACAGGAAGGAATGTAACTCCTCCAGGGACTAGGTTAAATTCAGGACTAGATACTATCAGTAAATTTAACTTTGTAACTAGCTCTCCAATGCAGTTAAGTGGAACCACTAGAATAAGATTTACTAATGTTCAGGCTTCTTATAATGACTATTTATCTGCTGATAATGATATATCTCTGTTTAAAATAAATTCACAAGCTGTATTAGCGGATGGGGTTAGTTATTCAAATAAGTTTATAGCAAAACACTCTCAATTTATAGCACCCTACGGAGGTTATGTTAAAAGTATTAAAGGGTATATGGTTCCTTATGGTTCAGGCTCATGTGACCCAGAAACTATAACTATTAGTGTTTGGAGTAAAACCGCAACCATAGCAGGAGTATCTGACACTCCTATGAATTTAATATTTTCACAGGATTTGGCTTTTACTAATACCAATAGTGAGTATGTTTTAGATATAAACTCAGCATTAAATGGTGTGTATAACAAGCTGACAATGAGTGAAGGAGAAGGGGTTATAATTTCCATAAAAAGAGCTGCAGGATTTGCCGCTTGTGTAAAGTACACAGGAAGTCTTACTATGCTTTTTGAATCTACTGACACTCAGGGGACTGTAGAGGAATTTATGCTTCCGTCTTTATCAGAATCAAACCACAGGATAGATGAAACTATAAGTAGTCCAGACCTCAACTATAGAAGTACAGGGTCAACATCTATAAAAATATCTGACTAATGGCTCAATATAAATTCATAGAAGATGCTCTAAGTTTAGAATCTCCAATTATAATAGGAGCTCTTAGAAAAGAATTAGAAAACCAAAAGCATATAGCTTCAGGGAAGTTGTATAATGGATTTAAAGATAAGATACAGGTAGGCTCTGACAGTATATCTCTTTTGATTACCAACGATACTCCATATATGTGGCTTGTTAATGATGGTAAGAGTGGGGGAGTAAGAGCTTCTTTTAACGCTATATATAATTGGGCTCAAGAGAAACGGAAAAGAGGAGAACTAACATTTAGTAGTGAAAGTGATATAGAGCGTTTTGTTCAAAAAGTCAAGAATAATTTAGAGGATCAATATTTCACTAAGTCAGGAGATAGGAATGTTTCTCCTTTTGGAAATAAAAGATATTTCTTTATTGATATTGCTAGAAACAAAATAGCTAAGAGTAAGATGAGTTCAAGGATAGGAAATGCAATAACTAAAGAGGTTGAAGGGATTATGAACAAAGAGTTAGTTAAAAAAGAATTAAAAATAACAATAGGATAATATAGATATGGCAAATAAAGTAGCGATAGAGGTAGAGATCAAAAACATTAAAGAACTTTCTAAGTTAAAAAAAGAGTTAAGTGATTTAAGAAAAGAAATGAAAGCTACAGAGAAGGAAACTGCTGATGGAGCTAAATTAGGCAAAAAAGCCGCAAAACAATATAGTGAAACCGCTACTAAAGTTAAAAATAAATCAGACGCTGTAAGAAAGCTAAATAAAAACTTGCGAGAGTCAAACACTACAACAAAA
>Ga0209337_1002447_pt1 | contig 13413 bp, 12 predicted proteins | sample LinPmetageLP53_FD_184044 | JGI IMG/M metagenome (GOLD analysis project Ga0209337, IMG submission 184044) | Marine viral communities from the Pacific Ocean - LP-53 (SPAdes) (version 2) | ecosystem: Environmental > Aquatic > Marine > Oceanic | place: Pacific Ocean | collected 2010-02-08
TATGACCGACGAATTGTTTTGGCGTAGGATAGAGAACTTGAGGCGTGCGGCTCTTACTGCTGAGAGTTTTGAGTTTAGGTTGTTGTATTACAATCAAATGATGGAACTGATGAAGAGGTGTCCATGAGAACTAATAGAGATTTTGACAGGAGTATAGTTGTTGACTGTTATGGTCAACACCCAGAAAAATATGGTCGTACTTTTTGGATAGGTTTTCTCATGCTTGGTGGATATAAGATTATAATTCTTTTAATATTATTGCTCGCTTGGTTGATACTTTGGTAAAACCCGAATCAAAGTTATGGCACTCCATTAAGAAAAACTTACCAGATATTTTTTGGACTCGCATAGAGAGTTGGGCACTACCTGGTGTACCAGACTGCTATGGTTGTAAAGATGGTGTAATGTTCTGGTTGGAACTTAAAACGTCAACAAAAGTCAACAAAGCAAAGTTAAGCCCCTTTCAAAAATCGTGGCATTTTAGCCATGCAAGACAAGGAGGAAGAAGTTTTATTATGCATCAGACCCTCGAACAGAGGCTGATGTGTCTTTTCCCAAGCTCCATTGTCATCTCCATTGACGCATTGTCCCCCGACCATGCTAGTCATGTATGGCACCTGCCGCTGGCAGCGTCTGCCTGGAACCAGGTGAAACGGGAGCTTCTCCATTCTCCATTACCTACGTTTTCCGCCAGTTCTAAGTCATTATAGTCAGGAGCTGCACCTGCAGCTGCACCTGAGTTCCCAGCCTCCATTCCATTGCAGAAGCCCAGTCGCCCGTGGTACTATAGTAGTAGTTTCTCGCAGCGGGGATCCAGGAGCTGAAGTGCTGGTAGATAAATAAAATGAATTTGCTACTTGACTATCTAATAAGATGGGACTATATACATACCTGTGGCTACCGAATCCGTTTCGAAGTTTTGCAAACGGCCACGAATCGGGGCTGGTGTGACCGTTTACTTTCGAACTCCAGCCCCATTAGAAAGGAATAAAGATGACAGAGACAGTAACAGTAATAAAGAAAGAGCCCACCTGCGCTGAGCTGGTGGATGAACAGTGGAAAGATAGACAGGAAGACCTGAAGAACCCTGAATACGAGGCGCTTGGCTTTGACTATGTTGAACCGCATACGTGGGACGACCAGCCAGAGGGCTACTGGCGTTGGCAGTTCTCCTGGGGCGGCCCGAGCGATGAGCTTCGCGGATACGTTAACGAGCACAAAGAACTACATCGCTTGGAATACTGGTATCTGGATTGGGGTGACGGTGCGCATGTGCTGGTGGACCAGGACGCTGCAGCGTGGCAGCAGATGCAGGAGATGATAGGCTGATGCATTACGTCTGGATATTTCTCGCAGTGTACATTGTTGCATTGCTCATTGCCCCGCACCAGGTGCTAACTACAACAGTCATAGCTGCAACGGCAGCGTACAACCTGCTGAGCTCCATCTCCATCCCGAGCTGAAGCTCGCTCTGGTATGTATAGTAGTAAGTTTACGCCCCCGCGGAACGTGCTACGGAAGTTCCTGTGGAAAAGAAATTAAAAAAAGATTTGACAAGTAGAATAACATGGGATATAAAGGGAGTATTAACTAGAAAGACGAAAGGAAATAAAATGTCAAAAGCTGTTAATATAATAGAAGTACTAGAGAAGGCACAACAAAGCCCCGCTAGTGTAAGTAAAAGAAATAAACAAGCTGTCGTTGATGCGTATGGTAGAGCGTTAACAATGCAGAAAGTTCTAGCAGACTTTATTAAAGTCAATAGACAACTGATGATAGACTTGTCTATGAGTGAAAACGCTAACCTATTACATGGAAAGGATTATTCTTTACATGTTACACAAAAACTTGGTGCGAAGATCGACTCGCAGTTGGTCAAGGAGAAACTTGGCGAGATTGCGTATCATCAATGCAAAGTGCCAACGCAGTATAAACAGATACAGGCTATGCCTTTATCCGAAACAACAGTATCAAGAAATAAAAAGGCTACGATTGATGAAGTAGCTGACTTCAGAATTTCCGCTTAGTACCGATAAATTGCCTAAGTAGAATAACAGGGGCGACCTACTCGCCCCTCCATTCCATCGCCGTCCTTGTTCCTAGTTCCTAGTATATATAGTAAAGTTCCGCACCACCCGTGAGTTGTTCCACGCTGACTTCCATCGCATTGCGACCATCACTTCGCAGTTGATAGTATAGTAGTAGTTTCTCGCACGGCACATGCGTTTTCGGGGTCGCTGTCAAGTAAAAAGTTATCCACAAGAAAGATTTTATCTTCTTGAGTATAAGATAAAGTGGGAGTAAGAATATCTAAACAATAAAAAGGAGTTATCAATGCCAGATAATAACGACGACTTACAAAATAGATTAGTTGCTCTTGAGCAACAGTTAGGACTAACGACAAGAAATGATAATACTATTCAAGCTAATACTAATACCAATACTAATACTAATATTAATTGGCGTGCTTTATATAAGTGGCTAGAGTCAGAGGTTGAGGAAATGATCTTTGACCCTCAAGCACCTCAGTACTTAAAGAATTGGGGTCAGAAGATTTTATCTGAGGCTAGACAAAAGTTAAACATATGAAAGTTCTTTTGCCTTTAATATTAATCTGTATTGCTTTGCAGATATTAATTATCTTTACTGACTTACCACACTAGTTACCCTCGAGGGCTGGCAAGGGGGCGAATAATTCGCCCCTTTTTTTACGTCTACTTACCAGCAGCCCAGGAACTCCTGGTGCAGCAGGATCCTGAAGCAGCCTGGCTTCAGATGGCAGGTGATACCTCACCAATCAACATTAGGTACTTACACCCAAGACCAAACACCATATCTTGATCCCACAACGCCCACACCCCCTGTTTCGCAGTCGTCGTGCAAGCGGTTGTAAAGTCTAAGTTTTACACAAACGCATAGTATGATATAACTTTTTTTATGAATCAAAAACAAATCCCAACGGAAGTTTTAAAATACGAATTAAGGAAAATGGAAATAAAATTGGCCGAGGAGTCCCGTTCCTCCTTTACTACATTTGTAAAAAAAGTTTGGCCAGAATTTATTGCAGGTTCACATCACAAAATTATTGCACAAAAATTTGAAGATATTTCACGTGGAAAGATAAAAAGATTAATTGTTAATATGCCACCGAGACATACAAAGTCAGAGTTTGCTTCACATTTATTTCCTGCATGGATGATGGGCCAAAAGCCAAAATTAAAAATTATTCAGACGACACACACGGCAGAATTATCGTATAACTTTGGTAGGAAAGTGAGGAACCTATTTGACCAACAAGATTTTAAAGATGTTTACCCAGGTGTTAGCTTATCTCAAGACTCAAAGGCTGCGGGGCGTTTTACAACTAACTCTGGTGGAGAGTATTTTGCTGCTGGTGTGGGTGGTGCTATTACTGGGCGTGGTGCTGACTTGCTTATTATTGATGATCCTCACTCCGAGCAAGATGCTCTAAGTCAAACGGCTATGGACAATGCCTACGAATGGTACACATCAGGACCAAGGCAACGTTTACAACCTGGTGGTGCTATCGTTGTAGTTATGACTCGTTGGTCTACAAAGGATCTTACAGGAAAATTATTAAACGCACAAACTAACGAAAACGCTGATCAATGGGAGGTGGTCGAGTTTCCTGCTGTTTTGAATGACGAACCTCTATGGCCTGAGTTTTGGAAGATAGAAGAATTAAATGGTGTTAAAGCATCGCTGTCAGAACAGAAATGGCAAGCACAATGGCAACAAGCACCTACATCTGAAGAAGGAGCAATTATTAAAAAAGATTGGTGGAAAGTTTGGCCAAAAGAAAAGATACCTGATTTAACACATGTTATACAGAGTTATGATACAGCGTTTAGTAAACGAGAGACGGCTGACTTTAGTGCGATAACAACGTGGGGTGTATTTAAACCCGTGGAACACGGACCATTTAACATTATACTTTTGGGTATGCGTAAAGGCAGATGGGATTTTCCTGATTTAAAAAAGATTGCTTTGGATGAATATAAATACTGGGAACCCGAAACAATCTTGATAGAAGCGAAAGCTTCTGGTATGCCCTTAACACAGGAGCTACGACAAGTAGGAATTCCTGTAGTAACTTATACACCCAGTAAGGGTAATGATAAGCATGTACGTGTAAACTCCGTAGCTCCCATTTTTGAAGCGGGTCAAGTGTGGGCAACCGATGATCGCTGGGCAGAAGAAGTTATTGAAGAATGTGCCGCTTTCCCTTATGGTGAGCATGACGATTTAGTCGATTCAACAACACAAGCTTTGTTGCGATTCAGGCAGGGTAACTTTATTCAACTTGATTCAGATTACATTGAAGATAAAAAATTTATAGAACCAAGGCAATATTACTAAATGTTACTACAATACGCACCCTTAGCATATAATTTTGTACAAAAATTAAAAGATTTAGCCATAGATGTGCCAAGTCTAAATGTTACCAGATATGCAGACGAGGTCCCTGATTATGGACCTCTTTCAGTTTCGAGAGCGTATAATATAGAAAATAAACCTTTTCAGGAAACATTAGGTTTTACAACGAAACCTTTTAGAAACCCTGATTTCTATGAAACTCCAGAGGATGTGTACAAAGCTTTTTCAACTGGTTTACTTCAACAAGGAGAAGCCGCAGGGTTACTGCGAAGTAAGTTTGGAGTAACAGGAGTAGGTGCACCTATTGCAATGACAGATAGAATTGCAGCGCAACCAAAATTTAAAACAGAACTAGCATCATTTTTAGAAGCTAACCCTGATTTTAAAAAAGCATATTCCAATTTATATAATGAAAAAATACAACAGGCTTACATTGCAAAACAAGGTGGTAAATATTTTGATCCGAAACAAATAGCTTTTGTTCAACGAGCTTTAAACTTAGCGATGGATCCTAAATATTTAGCAAATTATCCAAACATGACACCTAAGTTTAAATTAATAAACGCCATGAAGGATTCCTACGATCCTAATTTACGTATAAATGATTTTTTATCGTCGGATAGCTATAGATCAAATTTAGAACTAGCTAGAAGAATAATACAAAAAGAAGGATTAGACTATAATATACCTGTTGGTAAGGTAGAGAAGTTCGACGAACGTGCTATTTTTGTAAATGATGGCAAAACAGTAATACCTATGTCTGACAGCGCTGCTGCAAAAACTGCTACTATAGCGGGTAAACCTGCAAAGATACCTGTTAAAAATTATCTTTCTGAATTACCTGTGGGAACACCAATAGCAAGTCCATACATAAATCAAATAAGATTTGGTATGAAAGGTAATGAAGACATGAGCTACACTGCTATAAAAACAGAAGCGATGAAAGATCCTAAAATTAAAAATTATCTTTCTCAAATAAAAAAAGTTGCACCTAATGATGAACAGTTGTTTGCATTAGATCACATAAGACCACAAAGGTTTGGTGGTACTAATAGTAAAGATAATCTTCGTTACATTATGGAATCTTCTCACCGTACATTAAGAAAAATACCTGAAGAAGATCTACCTCAAGGAGCAATTGTAAATCAAACTGCTGTATCAAGTAAAACAGCTATGGAGAATTCAGTTTTTAGTAAAAATAAACAAATAGTAGATTTGTTAGACGCTAACTACTTACAAAAAAATAAAATTTCGTCAAATCAAGCTATGGAAAAGATAGAACAATTAAGCGATGAAGTTTTTAATATTACACAAAATTTTAAAAAAGCAAATCCAAGTGTAGATTTTGCTACAGGACATGCACATATCATGATGCAAACTAAAAATGGTCCACAGTATGTTCCTTATTACATGACTAAAAATCTAAACGCAGATCAAATGAAAATACTAGATACTGCTGTTATTAATATAGAAAACAGACCAAACCAAGGTCAGTCAATAGTAAAATCTTTTGAAGCTTTATATGAAAGATATGCACCGTTTATAATGGAGGGTAAAAAACTAGAAGGATCAGACATAAGAAAACTATCTGAAGAAACAGCTATGCGTGCAAGAGGTGGTGTTGTTGGTTTAAATGATGGTGGCGAGCCTGCAGCCGAAGAAAAAGGATTTTTTGAAAAACTTAGAGATGCAGCATTTAAAGGTTTGTCTACTACCACAGCGGGAGTTTCTCCAAGTCTTGCCTTTGTTGATAAAGATGAAGTAACACCCGAGGATATTATGGGAGCAGGAGCTTTACTACAGCTTCAGCCTTTAGATGATAAGATAGATGAGATACGAAATAGCTATGCTGCCGATGTCGTAAACAATTCTGCAAATCTAAGTCCTGAAGCTCAACAGTATTTAAAGTCTAAAAACATGATTGATCAATTAAAAGCTGGGTCTAAAAAAAGAATACAATTAGCATCTATGTGTTCTGCTGGTGCAGAAGATCCAGAGGTGTGTGAAACAAATTTTCCTAAATTAAAATATCCTGACTACACTGACCTAGCAACATTAGTGCAAGATCAAGAAGAATTTGAATATAATCAAGATGAATTTAAAAAAGCTTTTCAAAACTATACAGGGTTTGGAGATTATAAAGATCAAGTAGCTAGTGTTAAGAATGAACTATTAGTGAATAAAATAAAAAAACTACCCTTCGATACAGCAAATGCTTTGGTTGAAATTTATCAAACATTAGCACCAATTTCTTATCTAGGAGCATCGGTTGAAAAACGTGGTGCTGAAATGAAAGGTGATTCTTTAGTTAAATCCGAATTTATAGATATGATGGAACAATACTATAAAGATGTAGGATCAGAATTTCCTGAAGGAATGGAAGATTATTATTTATCGGTATTCGATGATCTAGAAAGAACAGACATGCCTCCTACTAATCCTATCCAGGGAGGAACGATAGATGAAAAATTTAATAGAAGAGTATACACACCTGAAGGTGGTGATTCGGGACAACCTCTTTCATTATCAGGTTTAGCAAAAACAACTGGTATGAGCGCTTTAGCAGTTATGCCTATCGTTGGTAATCCTACTTACGCCGCAAGAATATTAGAAGTTATGAAAAGAGATGACATAGGTGTATTTAAAAAAATGATCTACACAGCACCAAGATTACTTGGAATGCCTACAAGAGCTGATTTGTTTGGAATGTTTAGACTACTAAAAACAGCATACACAGGAACCAACAAAGCTGTTATGAGTTCTCCAACTTCACAAAATATAATAAAAAATATTGATTCTATATTAGCTTTTGAAGGGTTAGAACAAGATGTTAAAAGAAAAAATAAAGCAGAAGGAGAAGTAGAAAAAAACATATCTAATTATTACATGACTCTAGGAAAAGGAGAAACTCCTGAGTTTCAAAAAGAGTTGGCTATTCTTACAAGAAATAATCTAGACACTATGTTGGCTGATCCTTCTGATTTTTTAGGAACAGAACAGAAAGTAGATGAACTTCTTATTTTATCAAATACGTTAGATCAAAACGCTTTTGAAAATGTTCCCTACTGGGTAGAAGAACTAGCGAAAAGACAAGCACTTGCAATTATTAAAGAAAATAACTTAAAAAGAAGTACATTAGGTGATATGTTGTTTTACGATATGCGCAATCCAAAACCAGAAGAACCGAAAAAAGAAGCTGATAACTCAGGTGCAGTAGACATCTTTGAAGACGGATTAGAACTTGATGTTAACGTAAGTGATAAAATACCTGAGACCATGAGAATAAATAAATTGTCCGCGGGTGGTGATCCGCGACAAGAGATGCAACCTATTATGTTAGGTGGTACAGATGAACGTAACGAACAAGTAGATCAACTAGACATCTTTCAAGACCCACAGAACACGGACCTTCCTGCAGAAGTTGAAATGGCAAATCTTGTATTTGGTAAAGCACCAGGATGGGCGATTGCAGGAGTAAATAAAATTGATGACTTATTACGTCCAGGCGGCACAGGACAACGTATAGCACAAGCAGATGTTTTAGCAGACCAAGCGACCACCGTTGGAGAGAAAGCTAATCGTTTTTTCTCAGGCATCGAAGCACGGCTCATTGATCCTAACTCACCAGAAGTATTTAACGGACCAGAAGACTTGTATAATTTTTTACAGTCAAAAGGCATCTCTAAGTTTGAAGTAGAAGATTATCAGATACCACAGCTCATAGAGACAATGACAAAAACAGGACAGCCTATTACAAAAGCTAACTTGTTAGAGAGAATTAAAAATGCACCTATTCGTAAATTAAAATCTACGGTTAGAGGTTTTAGATCGGAAACAGAAAACATAGAGGGTTCTTTTAATAGAGCTAAATACGGCGACTCGTATTATGAAAAAGGTTCTATACCTGAATCATATAGAGAAAACATTTTGTATCTTGAAGCAGGAGATATTCCTGGTGACGTTGCTTTGTATAGACATAGCACGCACGGGTTCTTCCCTGACGACTCAACAAACTACGTGATCGGGTGGACGCGGGGCACGGACCGTTATGCGATAATACCTGGCACCAAAGGACAGGTCACGAACATCGGACCAAAGACAGATGAACTTAACAATAAAATAGAACGTCTAACAAAGATAGCAAACAGATCACCAGAGGATATTGTCAATCAGTCAGGTGGCCGTGTATCATTAGAACAGGCAACAACAAATATAAACAAAGCAAAAAAACAACTAACACAGGCGCAAGAAGACTTAGCTAACGTCGGTAAAACAGATGATGTTATCGTTACAGGAGATCAGACAGTGCGTGTAACATTCGCTGATGAGATACAATCTGACATTATGCAGACATACAGAAAACATTTAGAAAATGTTATGGCTGATTATAAAACGTTAGTTGATAAAGGTATCGACGTTAAAGATACAACGAAGATACGACAACAAAGCTATTCGCTAGATTTAAAAACAGATCAAGACGTATTAGAATTTTACGCAAAACATAAAAGTTTATTTAGACCTGTATTTAAAACACAAGAAGACTTTGCTGCTTACATAGATGATATTAGAAAATCACAAGCAGTATTTAAAGACTTTGCAAAAATACGACCAGGTACAATGACACCAGCAGCTTTAGCGGCAGTTAGACAAGCAGGTAAAGATAGAGATAAAGTATTATCTATTTTTGAAGAAGCATTTACAAACCCTGAAACAATGAAAAAACTATTTCCTAATATACCATTTAAGGACAGAAAAGTGTGGGGTGATGCGTTAGTTAAGAATGATTTAGCAATGGCAGCGAAAAGAAAATTTGTCGATAAGGACGCAAACGCTTCTGATTGGTATGTTGTATCTCCTGCAGAACTAATAACAAGTAGATATAGTCAAGCAGGAACTACCGCTACACCATTTGCAGAGAGAACAAAAAACATGAAAGGTATTGGCCAGTATGAGTTTTATGGTGGCCCAAATGTTACAGATCCTGATGGAAAACACTATACAAGTATATTAGAACAATCACTGCGTAGAGCAGCGAAAGTAAATAATGCTGAATTTAAGATTGTTAAGGTACAGGTAGGAGAAGCTAAATCTGTAAGTAGATCTGTGCAAATAGTAAATGCACAAGGCGATATTGTAAAAGAATTTAAAATGTCAAAAAGTAGTAAAGCAGAGGATTTTGGTGATGTTATGAATAAAGCAGAGGATTATATTAACGAGTCTGGTGCAGAAGGTTTAATGGCTAGACCAGTAGAGACACCTTCGGGCTTTAAAACTATAGATGCTTATGCTATAAAGTTAACGCCTGAGATGGTATTACCAACAAAAACACATCTGGCATCTGGAGGGTATGTACGATATGATCCTCTTGTATCAATAGATGAAATGATAGGAGCAGCATAATGGTTGTAGAAAGACCAGCAAATTACGACGAACCACAAACGGTTAACGATCAATTAATGATACCACCATTGGTAGGACAAGAAGTGGAATTAGAACCAGGAACTGATCAACCTATTGATATTGAAATGACAGAAGATGGTGGTGCTATTGTTAATCCCGAAATAATGCCCCTTGATACTGGCTTTGATGGTAATTTAGCAGAATTTATAGACGAGAATGATTTACAGGTAATATCTAGTGAACTTAGACAATCTTTTGAGGATGATAAATCATCAAGACAACAATGGGAAGAAGCTTACACAAAAGGTTTAGATTTACTTGGATTAAACTACCAGGAAAGATCTCAACCCTTTCAAGGTGCAAGTGGTGTAACACATCCACTGTTAGCAGAGTCTGTCACACAGTTTCAAGCACAAGCATATAAAGAATTATTACCAGCAAGCGGTCCTATAAGAACACAAATTATTGGATCAGCTACAAAAGAAAAAGAAGATCAAGCACAACGTGTAAGTGATTTTATGAATTATCAAATCATGCACGTTATGGAAGAGTATGATCCAGAATTAGATCAAATGCTTTTTTATTTACCTTTAGCAGGTTCTACATTTAAAAAAGTATATTACGATGCAAATCTTGGAAGAGCTGTATCTAAATTTATACCAGCAGAAGATTTAGTTGTACCTTACACAGCTACAAATTTAGAAGAATGCGAAAGAGTAACTCATATTTTAAAAAGAACAGACAACGATATTAAAAAAATGCAAGTCTCAGGTTTTTACCGTGATGTTGATTTACAAGTTATAGAAGAGGAAAGAAAAGTAGAAGAAAAAGAAAGAAAACTATCTGGTATACAGAAAACTGGATACAGAGATGATCAATATACTTTATTAGAAATGCATGTTGATTTAGATGTGCCAGGATTTGAAGATCCTGATGGTATTAAACTTCCATACATAGTTACTGTAGATGAAGGATCTGGCAACGTTCTTTCTATTTATAGAAATTACAAAGATGGAGACACTTTATATAAAAAACAACAATATTTTGTTCATTACAAATTTATGCCAGGTCTTGGATTTTATGGTCTTGGTTTAATTCACATGATTGGCGGTTTATCTAGAACAGCTACATCTGCCTTACGTCAATTAATTGATGCTGGAACATTAGCAAATTTACCTGCGGGTTTTAAAGCTAGAGGTTTGAGAATAGCGGATGATGACAGCCCTATACAACCTGGTGAGTTTAGAGATGTAGATGCACCAAGTGGTGATCTACGTGCAGGTCTTTTACCTTTACCTTACAAAGGTGCAGATCCAACTTTATTTCAACTATTAGGATTTTGTGTTCAAGCAGGTAAAGAATTTGCAACTGTGGCAGATCAAAAAATAGGTGATGCTGCTGGAGCAGGAGCGCCTGTCGGAACAACAATGGCTTTAATGGAAAGAGGCATGCGTGTTATGTCAGCTATTCACAAAAGAGTTCACTATGCTCAAAGAATAGAATTTAAATTATTAGCTAAGATTTTTTCAGAATCATTACCACCTATGTATCCCTATGAAGTTCAAGGTGATTTACAATCATTAAAAGCAACTGACTTTGATGAAAGAATAGATATTATTCCCGTTTCTGATCCAACCATATTTTCTATGTCACAACGTGTGACGTTAGCACAAACGCAATTACAATTAGCCGAAGCTGCACCGCAAATGCACAACATCTATGAAGCTTATAGAAGAATGTATTCCGCTATGGGTGTTCAAAATATTGATGCTATATTACCAGTTCCTTCTGGCCCTGAACCAATGGATCCAGGAATGGAAAATGCAACAGCATTATCAGGTGGCTCATTAACAGCTTTTAGAAAACAAAATCAATTAGCACACATAGATGCACATAGAGCTTTCTTTTCTAGTGTTTTGGTAAAAAATAATCCTCAAACTATGATGATTTTACAGTCGCACATTATGGAACATGTATCATTACAGGCAAGAGAAGAGGTAGAACAAGAAATGGCAAAAGAATTTGAAGCATTACAGGCTCAAGCAGGTGGTGAATTACCACCAGAACAACAAAATGAAATGCAAGAGCTAGTAGAATCTAAAATTGCAGAGAGAATTGTTGAAATGACTACGGAAATGGTCACTGAAGAACAACAAATGATGGCTGAACAAGGTGAAGACCCATTAGTTCAGTTAAAACAACAAGAAATTGACATTAAAGCACAAGATTTACAGAGAAAAACAGCATATGATGAAGGAAAAATGTCTATTGATGCTTTAAAATTAGCTCAAAATGAAGAATTAGCAGAAGCTAAAATAGATTCACAAGAAGATATTGCACAATTACGTGCGAATGTTAATCTATCTAAACAAAAAAGTAACAATGCAAAGCGCAACCGATAAATTACAAGAATATCTTAACGAGTTGATGAATTTTTCCGACACAGCCGTTACAAGTCAAGAAGAACAGATACTTTTAGCGGGTGCAATGATGGGTGTAGCAAAAATGCTGTATCATAATAACCTTACTGAACAAGAATATGATAATATTATGAATCATAATGGAAGAGACTTGCTAAATCTCATAAAACCAACTATACATTAATTATTATGGCAAAAGAATTAAAAGATATACCAGCAGACAATAAAGGATTACCAAAATTAGACAAAAAAGTTCGTAATCAAATAGGATATAAAAAAGATGGTGGTGCCATTAATGGTTTAAAAAAAATGGGCATGAAAAAAGGTGGTCTAGCAGGTAGACTAGCTCAACGTGGCTATGGAAAGGCGAGATCATGAAGTTTAAAAATGCAAAAATGACTATTGTTCCTCAAAAAAACCCATTTCCTAATACTAAAATTGCTTCAACAGCAGAGAAAGTTTACTCTCCTTTTGTAGTAAAAGATAACAAGGGAACTGGACCTCAAGGACAGACAAGCAGAATGCAAATTAAAAAAGTAGCATTCAAAGGCGTAAAATAGTATAATCCTCAACTTAACAAAGGAGGTTTTATGAACCTATTAAAAGATCTATGGTCACATATTAAAGAGTGGTCAGATTGGAAAATGAAGGACTGGATTAAGGCCGCTATTGTAGCGATCATTGTTCTCTGGGTAATTAGCTGGATGACAGGTGGAGCAGCATAGTGCTTAATCTACTCGGTGGTTTACTTGGTGGTGGAAAAGGCGGAGCCTTAGCAACCATTTCAAAAGTTGTCGACGAACTTCATACGAGTGAGGAAGAAAAATTAGATAAAAAAATTCTAATGCAACGCTTACAACAAAAGCTTGCAGAAAAACAATTAGATGTTAATGCAAAGGAAGCCAGCCATCGCAGCGTATTCGTTGCGGGCTGGCGACCAGCTATAGGATGGTGCGGAGCCCTAGCTTTATTTTTCGCATTCATCTTATCCCCATGTATTGATTGGTATGCAAAATTTTCAGGTATGGATATTGTCCCACCTGCCATAGAAACTGGGCCTCTTCTAGCAATTGTCACTTCAATGCTCGGCGTATCGGGCCTTCGTACTTTTGAGAAGGCAAAGGGTTTAACTAAATAAAAAGGAGAATATTATGGAAAAACATTCACACGAAGAACACATCGTAGGTAAAAGCGG
>Ga0209337_1002448_pt1 | contig 13412 bp, 17 predicted proteins | sample LinPmetageLP53_FD_184044 | JGI IMG/M metagenome (GOLD analysis project Ga0209337, IMG submission 184044) | Marine viral communities from the Pacific Ocean - LP-53 (SPAdes) (version 2) | ecosystem: Environmental > Aquatic > Marine > Oceanic | place: Pacific Ocean | collected 2010-02-08
TGCACTAGACAGGAGAAAGAATAATGAATAAAGAGATACGAGAGTTCACAGAAGAAGAAAGGAAACGTGCTTTGGAACGTGCAAGAATAAATAACAATGACCCTTGTGATGATTGGTCAAACAATCCTATACCTAAAACAAAGGATGATAAAAATGATTGAAGTAACATACATAGACCACATGGGTAGTGACATATCAGTGGTGAACGCAGCAAGGGTTAGCTTTGGTAAGAAGAGTGGCTGGGCTAGTTTTAAATCTGGGGATGCACACAGAGGTGTGTTACATGATAAGGATCGTAAGCTGATCCATTACTTAGCAGAACATAAGCACCTCTCACCATTCGGTCATTGCTTTGCATCTTTTCATATCAAGGCTCCAGTGTTTGTAGCTAGACAACTAGTCAAGCATAAGTTCCTACGTTGGAATGAGATCAGTCGTAGGTATGTAGATACTGAGCCTGAGTTCTATGAACCTGATTCGTGGCGTGGTAGGTCAGAAGATAAGAAGCAAGGGAGTGAAGGTATAGTACAGATCTATATGGATCAGGGTATGCAGTGGTATAGACAGATGACTGCCTACGAAAATCTAATAAACAATGGGGTGTGTCCAGAGCAAGCACGTATGCTACTACCACAGTCAATGATGACTGAATGGTATTGGTCAGGTAGCCTTGACGCCTTTGCAGATATGTGTAATCTTAGATGTGCAAGTGATACACAACTAGAAACTAGAATAGTAGCTAATGGAATTTGTAACAAGATGAAGGAACTATTTCCTGTGTCTTGGTTTGCATTAAGATTGGAGGAAGTATAATGATTAGTGCAGCATTGATGTGCCTTGCAATGAACGTCTACCATGAGGCTAGGAGTGAGCCTATGTTAGGTCAGTATGCAGTAGCACACGTAGTAATTAATAGAGTTAACAGTACCAAATGGCCTGATGATGTATGCTCTGTTGTACATCAGGGGTTAGATAAAGGCAGACACAAGTGTCAGTTTAGCTGGTACTGTGATGGTAAGTCAGACAAAGCACATGAAGAATTACCGTGGGCTAGGGCATTAATCGTAGCTGATAATGTACTGCGTGGTAAGATAAAAGATCCAACCAAGGGTGCAACACACTACCATGCAAGGTACGTTAAGCCGTACTGGAGTGCATCACTCAACAACACTGTAATTTATGGGTCACATAAATTCTATCAATAGGAAATAAAATGTATAAAGAAACAATAGAGTTAGTTATTTCCGTTAAAGAAGATGAGTTGTATGATTTAACTAAGGAGTTGACAGATACAACAGACAGAATTACTATGGAAATACAAAAACGTGCAGAAGAAATAAAAGAACTAGAAAAGAAAATAGAGGAGATGAAAGGTGGCTAATGATACACCACACTCACCATGCCCTTACGAAGATTGTGCATCATCAGATGCATTCAACTGGAACAAAGATGGCTATGGATTTTGTCACTCATGTCATCAATCGTATCCTACAAAAAATATGCCAGCTACTTTTGGCTGGGCTAAAGAGGAGTACCCATTGAAAGACAACAGACAACCACAAGCAATACCCGTTGAGGGTGTTAAGTACACTGGCATTAGGAGCATAGACCCTGATGTATGTAAGCTGTACGGTATTCAAATACAGACAGGCCCGAAGGGTGAGGATGTACGGTATGCCTTCAAGTATCCACATACTACTAAGTATCGTATGTGTAATGATAAATCTAAGTCATGGGTAAAAGATCGTGGCCTTGGTATGAACCACCTGTTTGGCCCAGAGTTTAATGCTGGTACAGGTAAACGTATATACATAACTGAGGGTGAGTTTGATGCAGCTTCGTTGTATCAGATACTAGGTAAGACTTTCCCTGTTAAATCTTTACCTTCTTCATCTATTGGAGAGAAGTTCATCAAGAATAATATGAAATACTTATCCTCATTCAGAGAGGTTGTGTATGCTGGTGAGCTTGATGATCCGGGCCGTAGGGCTGCTAACAAATTGTATCAGGCATTCCCTGAGAAGTTTTACTTTGTACCTATGACAGAGTTCAAAGATGCTAATGAGTTCCTTGAAAAGGGTAAGGCTACCAGCCTGATGTGGGCTGCTAAGTCACCTCAGAGATACTCACCTGAGAACTTCTTTTGTTCTGCTGATGACTTCTCTCATGCACTACGCAATGAAAGTCCCTATGAGTATGTGTCTACTGGTCACACAGGTCTTGATGAAAAGATACGTGGCATGGTTAGGGGTGGGCTAACATTCTTAAAGGCTCCCCGTGGTACTGGTAAGACAGAAGTAATACGTTACTTTGAGACAGGCTTACTTAAAGATCCTAATATCAAGATAGCTCTTCTACACATGGAAGAAATGAAGTCCACTACATTACGTGCTATGGCAACATACCATCTAGGCTGCAATGTCAGGACAAAAGAGGATGCTGATAATAATAATGTTACCCTTGAGTCAGTAGAAAATGCAGCAAATACTATAGCAGACTCTACCAACAACAGGACAATCATCTTTGAGATGATGTCGCATGATGATCCATTGAAGCTGCTAGACTATACAAGGTTAGCAGTGTCAGCCTATGGTGCTGACTATGTATTCGTTGACCATGTACAACGTCTAGCCTACCTATCTAACTCAGGTGTTGATGGTGCTACCAGTACGTTGACCACACTAGGTTCACGTATGGCACAGCTTGCCAAGGAGTTGAACATAGGTGTGATATTTATATCACAGGTCAATGATGATGGACGTACTAAGTATGCTGCATCTCTTGAAGAAGAAGCAATCATATGTATAAAGATAGAACGTAATGCTGAAAGTGAGGATGAGGTTGAACAGAATACTACTAACTTTATTGTGGATAAGAATAGACCCTTTGCTAAACTTGGCAACGCTGGTTCTGTTTACTATGACCCAGTGACTACGATACTTAGGGAAGATATTTTTGGTGAGGGGAATGAATCCACATGATAGTATTTGATGTAGAGGCAGATGGATTATTTAGACAGGCTACAAAAATACATTGTCTATCTTATACTAGTAACGGTAAGGATTTTAAAAGCCTTACTGACTACAATGATATGAGAGACTTACTGTTAAATGAGAATGTATTAGTAGGACATAACATAACACGTTATGATATACCTTTATTAAATAAACTATTAGGCATTAAGATAAAAGCAAAACTCTATGACACTCTTGCAATGTCATGGGTAATTAATACTGATAGACCCAAGCATGGGCTAGAGTCTTTCGGAGAAGACTTTGGTATACCTAAACCAGTTGTTACTGATTGGGAGTCACAGGATATACAAGTGTATATACATCGTTGTGAAGAAGATGTAAAAATAAATTGGATGCTTTGGTCTAACCTCATCCAAAGGTTTATGTTGGTATACAAATCAAAAGAAAACCTAGACAAGTATCTTAGATACCTGTCGTTTAAAATGCAGTGTGCTTTTAAGGCTGAGTTTTATGGTTGGAAACTTGACAAAGATCTTGCACAAGATTGTGTAGATAAGCTTGAGCTACAACAGAAAGAAAAGATTGATGAGCTAAAGACTGTGATGCCAATGCGTACTTTGTTTAGAAAGAAAACTAAGCCTAAAGTTATGCACAAGAAGGATGGTACACTGTCTAAGCAGGGTGAAGAGTGGCAAGCTTTACTTCTGGATAACATGCATCCCTCGTACTATGTCGGTGAAATAGAAGTAGTCAAAGGTGTTGAGGAGCCTAACCCTAAGTCTAGTGATCAAGTAAAGTCTTGGCTAAGATCATTAGGTTGGAAGCCTTGTACATATAAGTATGACAAAGACAAAGATGGTCAGGAGAAAAAGATACCACAGGTTAGAAAGAATGGACACCTAACTGAGTCAGTTAAGTTGCTTATACAAACAAACCCTCATGTAGAAGTTCTTGATGGACTGACTGTGATACAACACAGACTAGGTATCTTCAAAGGTTTCTTAGAGTGTGAGGTAGATGGGTTTGTTCAGGCAGGTATCGAAGGTCTTACTAATACACTTAGGTTCAAGCACAGAAAACCTTTGTGTAATCTTCCGGGAATTGATAAGCCTTGGGGTAATGAGGTACGTGGATGCTTAGTAGCACCTGAAGAGGATTCAGTTTTGTGTGGTGCTGACATGACATCCCTTGAAGATACAACAAAGAGACACTATATGAAACCGTATGATCCTCAGTACGTAAAAGAAATGTCACAGGATGGATTTGATCCACACCTTGACCTTGCTAGACATGCTGGGGCTGTTACTCAAGAACAAATACATAAGCACAACTCAGGGGAAATATCATTGAAGTCCTTACGTAAGAACTACAAGGTTGTTAATTACTCTGCTACCTATGGTGTTGGTGCAGCTAAGTTATCTAGGGAGACAGGCATGACAGTAAATGAAGCAAAGAAACTTCTTGATGCATACTGGCAACGTAATTGGGCAGTAGCACAGTTCGCTAAAGACAACCTAAAGAAAGTCAAAACAATAGCAGGTCAGATGTGGGTACAGAATCCTGTAAGTAAGTTCTGGCATACACTGAGGTATGAGAAGGATGTATTCTCCACACTCAATCAATCCACTGGTGCTTACTGCTTCGACAAGTGGATGGCCTACTACTTACAGTCAAGACCCAACATCATTGGACAGTTCCATGACGAATCAATTAACGTTGTGAAGAAAGGTTCAGAGGAGCAACACAAGTTAATACTTGTATCAGCAATAGAGAAACTAAATAAGGAGTTAAAACTTAATGTACAATTAGGTATTGATGTGCAGTTCGGAAATAAATATTCTGAAATACACTAATAAAAGTCTTGCATGTGCTTTTTAATACATGCTACTATTAAGATCTTAACATATATAGGAGTTGTCACACATGGCAAAAATTACAGTAACAGGTTTAGCACAATGGGCTAAAGTATTTGAACAAAACCGTGACCTACTAGGTTACCAAGGTCAGTGGGCAGACACTGATGGACGATGCTCTATTGAGATGGTTCTTGATGATGACAATGCAAAACGCATTACAGCTTCAGGTTGCATGAGCAAAGGTAAGGAAGATCCAGAGGGTCGTGGTACTATCTTCAAGTTTAATCGTAAGTTCTCTACCCCAAATGATTGGGATGGTGATGCACCTGCGGTATACAAAGCAGACGGTACTAAGTGGGACTATGAAGCTGATGGTACTATCGGTAATGGTTCAGAGGTTCTAGTAGAACTAGATGTCTACAAGAATAAAGGTTACGCTACTTACACTACACGTTTGGAACGTGTGAAGGTAATCAATCTTGTAGAGTATAACTCTGATGGCAGTGGTAAGAACGATCCCTTTACTGCTAACATTGCACCAAACGATAATGCTAATGTTGTAGCATCTCAATCTGTTGATAGTGCTATGGAAGCTCTTGACGAAATCCCTTTTTAATAGGAGAGAAATATGCCTAAGATAGAAACACTAGTAAAAGATATGTACGCTGTAATTGAAGGAAAGGGTGGGTGGGATAAGACAATTACACAGTATCTTGCAGATAACATTTCAGCTAACGCTGAAGCAAGGTTTAAAGAACCTCAGAAACCTAGAGGGTATTTGAGTTTCTCTTCTATCGGTTCACCTTGTAAAAGAAAGACTTGGTATAGGATAAATAAAACAGCTGAAGCTGCACCATTAAATCCTCAACTACTAGGTCTTTTCTTTTACGGGGATCTACTTGAGACTTTAGTCTTGGCCCTAGCAAAAGCTGCTGGGCATGACGTTCAAGGTGAACAAGATAGAATGTCTGCTGGTGGTATCAGAGGGCATAGGGATGCAGTCATTGATGGTATGACCATTGATGTTAAATCTTCCTCAAGGTATGGGATGAGTAAGTTTGTTAATCATACCTTGAGAGAGGATGATCCTTATGGATACATCAGTCAGTTAAGTTCTTATGTGTATGCTGCTAAAGATGATCCTTTAGTAACAGATAAAAAGCAAGGAGCTTTCCTTGTCGTACAGAAAGATACCTTCAATCTTTGTCTTGATACCTACGACTTCTCAAAAGAGATAAAGACTAAAGAAAAAGAGATAGCAGATATAAAATCAATAGTGTCTGGTTCGTTGCCTACTGAACGTATCAAACCTATTAAGCAATCTGCTACTTCCGAGAATACAAAGTTATCCTTTGCTTGTGCAGGTTGTGAGTACAGGAAAATTTGTTGGCCTGAAGCTAGGGTCTTTAAGTATTCTTCAGGTAAGGAATATTTAATTGATGTAGTTAAGAAGCCTCAAGTAGAGGAGTTAATAGATTGAGTAAGCAGGGTAAACAAAAGGGTAGGCTTGGACAACAAGAGATCAGGGATGCCCTACTTAAAACTTTTACAGAGCTTGAGCCTGATGATGTTAAGTCTACAATTATGGGAGACACTGGTGCTGACATTCAACTATCACCCAAAGCACAAAAGATTATACCCATATCTATAGAAGTTAAACGAAGGAGATCAGGACTCAAAACTGTTTACAGTTGGATGGATCAGGCAACTAATCATAGCAAAGGCCCACCAGTTGTCTTCTATAGATCAGACAGACAGCCTTGGTTGGTTGTTGTAAACTTGGAGCATTACTTAGAATTATTAAGGGGTACAAAGTAAATGTATGTGAACTCAGACTTACGCAAACCAAAGGTTAAAATATGGGGGGTTGTAGAAGGTCCAATCAGTGTATCAGACATTGATGATATAGACACAAATCTTTATATGAACCTTTGCAAAGTAGAAGTTAACGGCAGTATACAACACATAGAATATTTCTTTGATACAATGGACGATGCATACAATATGTGTAAGCACTTTCTTACTAGCATTGATCCTTTAGAAGTAGAACTCAATGATGATGATGATTGACATTGTGTTCTTTATGAGTATAACTGGAGACTTTAACTTTGGAGTATGAACTAAACTTAAAAATAAAAGTAGATAAGAATGCTAATTTTTTAGAGGTCGGAATAGACAATCACTCTGAAATTTTAGGTGAACTAACACTTAATGCTATGCATGACATAGATGATATAACAGTCGTAGAATGTGAGGTAATGAAATATGACTAAGATAACAATAGACAATGTAGATTATGACGATGAAAATTTTACTGATGAACAACGTAGTTTATTAAATGAGCTAAAGAATAACAGTGCTGTTTCATCTGGTATTAAGTATCAGTTGCACAGCTTAGATGTGCTAAGAGACTTGCTTACTAAGCAGCTTAAAACTTCCCTTGAGGAAAAGGAAATAGATACACCTGATGAATAGCAATTACTTACCTACTGACTATCAAACATTTATTGCTACAAGCCGTTATGCTCGGTGGCTAGAAGAAGAAGGAAGGCGAGAGACATGGGCAGAAACTGTTGAACGTTACATAACTAATATAGTTAAGCCGTTACTTAAAACAAAAAAAGATGTGGATGAAATACGTGATAGCATTCTATCATTAGAAGTAATGCCAAGTATGAGATCACTAATGACTGCAGGTAAAGCAGCATCCCGTGATAATACTTGTATGTATAACTGTAGCTATCTACCTGTGGATGACCCTAAGTCATTCGATGAGGCTATGTTCATCTTGCTCTGTGGTACTGGTGTCGGGTTCTCCGTAGAGAGCCAGTTCATCAATAAGCTCCCAGATGTGCCTCAACTCTTTGAGAGCGACACTTGTGTTGTCATCAAGGACAGTAAAGAAGGGTGGGCGAAAGGTCTTAGGCAAGTGTTAGCACTCCTCTGGGCTGGTGAGATCCCTAAGTGGGATGTTAGTAAGGTTCGTCCAGCTGGTTCAAGACTAAAAGTATTTGGTGGTAGAGCCTCTGGCCCTGCTCCATTGATTGATCTGTTTAACTTTGTTATATACACCTTTAAACAATCTTCTGGTAGAAAACTAAACTCATTAGAGTGTCACGACATTATGTGTAAGATAGGTCAAGTCGTGGTAGTAGGTGGAGTCAGAAGGTCAGCTATGATTAGTTTGTCAGATTTAAATGACAGTCTAGTTCGTCATGCTAAGTCTGGTAACTGGTATGAAAAAGAAGCTCATCGTGCATTAGCTAACAACTCTGTAGCTTACTTAAATAAACCATCTAGTATGGAGTTCATGCATGAGTGGTCTTCTTTAATGAAGAGTGGCAGTGGTGAAAGGGGTATCTTTAACAGAGAGGCATCTAAGAAACAGGCAGTTAAGAACGGTAGGCGAGATCCTAACTATGAGTTCGGGACTAACCCTTGTAGTGAAATAATTTTACGGCCTTATCAATTTTGTAATCTATCTGAAGTAGTTATAAGAGCAACAGATACTGTAGAAGATATTGCACGTAAAGTCCGCATCGCTACGGTCTTGGGTACAATACAGAGTACTTACACACACTTCCCTTATCTAAGAAAGATCTGGCATACCAATACTGCAGAAGAAAGATTGCTTGGTGTATCACTCACTGGCATAATGGATAACCCTTTGATGACCACAAAAAATAAAGGGTTAGCTGACACGTTGGAGTACTTAAAAGATGTGGCTGTTACTACTAATGCTAAGTATGCAAAGTATCTTGATATACCTGTGGCTACTGCTATTAGCTGTGTTAAACCCTCTGGAACCGTATCACAACTGGTTGATTCAAGTTCTGGCATTCATGCTCGCCACAGTAACTATTATATTAGGACTGTACGGGGTGGGAATGAAGATCCATTAACTAGGCTAATGTCTGATCAGGGTATCCCTAACGAACCTGATGTAATGAATCCAAATGCTACTACAGTATTTAGCTTCCCTATGAAAGCACCAGAGGGTGCGGTAGTTACTTCAGACATGACAGCCATTGAACAACTTGAGATGTGGTTGATGTATCAAAGACATTGGTCTGAACATAAGCCAAGTGTTACTTGTAATGTTAAGGCAGATGAATGGTTTGATGTATTAGCTTTTGTCTATAAGAACTTTGATGAAATGTCTGGTGTTAGTTTTCTTCCTTATGATGAGCATACCTATCAACAAGCTCCTTATACTGAGGTAGATGAGGTCAACCCTGTATTTAAAATAGACAAGGATGGTAACTTAACAGATACTATAGAAACTCATAGCTACAAAAGTTTGTTAGCTTTAATGCCTAGTAGTATTGATTGGTCTAAGTTATCAGAGTATGAACTAGAAGATACTACATCTGGTATGCAAACGTTAGCCTGTAGTGGTGATGTTTGTGAGATGGTTGACATTACATAATAGTTTATCCCCCTGCAAAGGGGGGTTTACACACTCAAACTCAACTGGTATTATTACCACAATAGAAATATTTGGAGCAATAAAATGGCTGTAAGAAAACCTTTTAATAGAGCAATGTATCAAATGTTTGACGGTATTGCTAAAGAAACTTTAGTTACTTACTTAGAAAGTAAGGGACATACTATTGTTAATAGTAAAGAAGATTACTACGCAGATGTTGTCTCAGAAAAAGATGGCTACACCTACTTCAATGAAGCAGAAGTAAAGTCTCAGTGGAAAGGTGATTGGCCTGACCATTGGAAGGAGATAAGAATACCAGAAAGAAAGCAAAGGTTGCTGGATAAATACGAAGGAGAGAATGGAGTATTAAACTTCTATGTATTTCGAGGAGACATGAAGAAGGCATGGCGTATTAAAGATACCTGCCTAACAAAAGAAAGTCTTGCCGAAGTAAAAGGTAGCAGACGAATAAGAAAAGGTGAACTATTCTTTCACATCCCTTACACTAATGCGGAGCTAATTGAGTTATGAATAAACCATCAAGAATGCCAGACGAAAATCTTATTGCTCAGTATAATTCTGTCAGTAAACCCTTTCATTATAACACAGGTGAAGTAGAATGCATTGACTATATCAAACAGGTATTAGGTAATGAGGGATTCATTTCTTACTGCCAAGGTAATATGATTAAGTATCAACACCGTCATAGGTACAAGAGTAAACCTGTGGAAGATATGGAGAAGGCAAGCTGGTACATGAACAAGATGATGGAAACAATGAGAGAGGTACACAAATGAATCCTTATGATGAAGGCCAGAAATCTTTTAGGTTAGGTAAGTTAGGTAATCCTTACTCACTAAATAGTAATAATAACAGAAGCTGGGAGTATGGCTTTAATACTGCATACTTCTCTAACTTAAAAAGAGTAAAAGATAATGAGCAAAGAATTAGAGAACGAGGCAAAGAACTACAAGAAAAAGAAACACACCTCTAAAGCAATGAAGCCCCTTACCACTAGACGGTATCTAGCAGGACAAGCTCTTGCTGGATTACTACCTAATAGTAAGGGGCGTCAAATGCCTGAGATAAAAAGATCAGCATATGAATGGGCAGACTATATGTTAGATGATGATTAATTTACTTTCTTAGGCTAGGTAAGTCTTCTGATTCAAATGCTTTATTGTATTCAGTTATCATTGAAAGCAAGTGCTGGCGTCTATTCATTTCTTCTGCAATAGACCCAGCATTTTCTATAAAGTCCCTAGAAGATGTAAAGCTTACACTACCAGTTTCATTTCTAAATTGATTTGGAAACATCTTTAAAACTTTGTCAAGATTTCCATGTTGTTTCTCAAACTTAGCTTGCTCTATATCATAAGTAGCACGTACATAACGAAGTCCAAATTTTCTAAATTTAGGGTCATCTAAAAGTGCATCGTAAGCATCCTTTACATCCCCTGACCTTTTGGTTATTTGAAAATTTATAAAATTAGTTAAGAGATTTCTTTTTAATTCAAACCCTTGTTGGTCATTTGGTATTTGATCATAAGTTCTGTTAAGATATACTACACCTTTATGTTTTTTAGTTTCTTTCCAACTTTTAAATTCAAAGGGCATTGTTTGAGATAAAGAATATCTAACTGCTTCATCTACAATGGCATTAGGTACTGTATAGCTTGAGTACATTTTGTAATCTCGAATACCTAACAAAGTCATTTCTTTTTGTATTAAAGTGCTTGGTGGTTCTTCACCTACACCAAATTGTTTTGTCATTGGATTCCAAGAACCGATAGGATTAGGATTAAATATACTATAAAGCCTAACGTCATGTCCTTTTTCTTTACCTTGAGTATAAGACTGACCATAGCTAATACGTGACCAATCAACTAAATTTTTAGTTGCTTGTTGTTTAAGATAGTCACTCTTAATTATATCCATTAAGAAATTTCTTTCTCCTGTCAATGGATCTTGAACCCGTAAGTCTCTTGTATAAGGATTACCTGCAGATTCATAGTCCATCTGACCTTGGAATGAAGACACAAAACTTGCAGGGTAAGTATAGGTAGATATTATTTCACCTAATTGTTTCTCTAATCCGGGAGTTGCCCCACCTTTTAAAGAAGATTCAGATAAATTTCTAATAAGATCAAACTCAAATTTAAAAGCTCCTGTTCTCATATCTGGTATACCACCAGCTATCTCTAAAATATTATCTTGGGTAGCTGTTTTATTCCAAGGTAAATTATTAAAGTATCTATATAATACATCTCCTATTAATGCATGCATAGCAAATGGACCAAGGACTCTTTTAAGATCACTCTCAGTTTTAGTAGTTTGAACCCACTTTGCAAAATCTATTTCACCCTTTTTTTCTTGAGCCATTTGATAGCCCATGAAAACAAGACTTGTACCAGTTATTGCTTTTGCACCTCGATCCGTCATTGTTTTTTGTGCATCACCAAAGACAGGGTTAAACCCACCTATATATTTTTCAAGTTTTTCTATTCCACCTGTTGCATATCCTATAGGACTATAGTCAGATATATACTCTAAGTGATTGGCAATGTATCGTGGGAATGGTACATCTGCTCCGACAGAAACAATGAAAGGAAGTTTGTAATGAATTTTTTGTAGACCTCTAGCACCTCTACCAAATAAAGACTTATCTTTTTTAAAGTCTTTTTGAAATGTAAATCTTTTTGCACTGTCAATAGCATATTCCATAACACTTGGGGGTAGATCATCTAAAGTTAGATTACTACCATCTGCTTTTGTTTTAGTTAAAAACTCACCGAAGTTAGTGCCTATCTCAGGGTTGTTTAGTTGTCGTAATCTTCTATCTACTGCACTGTATAGTGCAGCTTCTTTATATACTGCATCTGTAGCAATGTTTAAAGTATTAACAAACCTACTCATACCTGAGAGAATAGATTTATTTCCGCTTACATCCATACCTTTTACTGTCTCATAGAATACAGATGTAAATTCAACTGGTGCATCTGCTAACATCATATCTTTTAATACTGCTGCCTCTGCTCTATTCCAAGTCATACCTCTGAGAGTAGACAGAGTTCCACCTACCCAACGTTTACCTACTTTTGTACCATCAGGTAAAGTTTCTCCAAATGTACTTGTTAAAACATTTTTCCAGAATTGATCTGATATATCTACTGCAATATTAAAACCACCTGTACCAACGTTAGCCATTGTAGTACCTAACTGAGAGGTCATAAAACCAATACGAAGAGAATCAAGTTCTCTTATAGTGCCTACAACTCCTGACCATTTACCACTTGCAGCTTGTTCAAATACAGAGTTAGCTTCTATAGAAGATATACTTGATATACGAGTTTCTGCTAAAAGATCTAATGAGTTATCTAAACTTTCCTTAAGGTTCTCTTTAATTAAAAGTTCGTTGTTAACAACTCTAGGATCTAAAGCATCTTTAAGTGTTCTTGCAGACCTAAGAACTTTACCAGCCCTAGATAAATCGGATAAGAATACATAAGAAAATTGCTCATCACTTAATGAGTATTTATTTTTAATTTTATTTATAGCTTCTGTAGTTACTGATCCATTACGAATTGCATCTGCAAGAACTTGACTAACTCTTTGGTTAGGTTTAATTTTTAACATAGTTTTTAAATCAATACCAGCAGCAACAACACCTTTAATTGTACCAAGATTTAAAGAAGTTGTAAGCTCTTGATTTAAATTTCCAGTTAATATTAAACTTCTAATACCATCACCTAACTCTACAGAATCTGGATTAAGAGGATCTAATTTAATTTGTTTTTGTTTTGCTGCTAGAAGTGTTGCTACTTCTACCATATCTTCTACAGAACTTTCAAGGATAACTGAGTTAGCATTTTTAATAGTTAGATTAGCACTCTTCAAAGCTTTTCTACGTGTCTTCTCTCCGTTCTTAACTTGATTAAAGATAATTTCTTGCGCTTTGTTAGCTGACTTAGCATCCATAAAGCCACCAAGAACACCAAGAGGCAGACCAATAGCAGCTTGTATTGCACCATCTACCATAACTTCTTTTGCTGTGTAATTATAATTAGGATCAACAGTATCTCTTGTTTCTTTTTCTGCATAAGATTGTGTTAAACCTAAAGCACCTTCTAAGGCAAGAGATTGTGCGCCAGA
>Ga0209337_1002450_pt1 | contig 13411 bp, 24 predicted proteins | sample LinPmetageLP53_FD_184044 | JGI IMG/M metagenome (GOLD analysis project Ga0209337, IMG submission 184044) | Marine viral communities from the Pacific Ocean - LP-53 (SPAdes) (version 2) | ecosystem: Environmental > Aquatic > Marine > Oceanic | place: Pacific Ocean | collected 2010-02-08
ATCATGCATTTCAAGGCCCGACTGGTCAATGGTATATTGAAAACAGTTTGACAACTCTTGGTAAGAATGACCCAGTTTCAGAAATGAATAGTGCATACTGGAATACTGGAATTGAGTCAGACAAAGAAATCGCTCGTAAACAGAAAAGAAAGTTACAATACTTCTCTAATATCTATGTGGTGTCAGATTCTAAACACCCAGAGAATGAAGGTAAAGTATTCTTGTTCCGTTATGGGAAGAAAATCTTTGATAAGTTAATGGCTGCAATGCAACCAGAATTTGAAGACGAGAAGGCAATCAACCCATTTGATTTTTGGGAAGGTGCAAACTTCAAGTTAAAGATTCGTAAGGTTGCTGGTTATTGGAATTACGATAGTTCTGATTTCGATACACCATCTGCAATTTTTGATAATGATGAAAAGATTGAAGAAGTGTGGAAGACACAGTATCCTCTAAGTGAGTTTACTGCAGCTTCAAACTTCAAGTCTTATGAAGAACTAAAGACTCGTCTTGATGCAGTTCTATCTGGTAGTGTTACTGTTGGTAATGTTGCAGAGGAACTTGAAGATAGACCAATCGCAAGTCCAGTAGTTGATACTGCTCCTGTGGAATCTGCTCCTATTGTGGAGAAAGAGGAAGAAGAAGACAGTATGGCGTATTTCGAGAAACTCGCAAACGCTTAAAGGGTCACTACTTAATAAGTGCGTGAGGGGTCATGGTTAACCCCTCTTTTTTTTATTTAAATTCCAGCAAATGATGCAGCTGCAAAGATTGGGTCTTGATTACCAACATAAGATGTTGAAGATGTGGTTGAATTTGAAGTATTAGTTGAACTCTTTATAGTAGGTGCATTTACAATAGTTGGAGATGAATTACCTCTGTTCATAGAACCACTTTGTAACATCTGTGCAGTTTTTTGTGAAAATTCTATGAAGCCAGGTTGACTTGGTGTAAAAAGTTCTAAACCTTTTTTGTTAAGTAATATCATACCATTACTTTTATTTCCAGATGTCACCAATTCCATTTTTTGTTTTTTGAGAACACCAAGTTCTGCTTGTTTCTCTGCAATATTTTTGTCTGATGTTAATACGCCTGTGCCTCCTGCTATATCTTTTTCAAGTTCTGCAACTTTTTCTCTACGTTTTAGTTCTGCTTGTGCCATTGCAAAATCACCACCAGCAGCACTAATCACAGAAATCGCTTCTGCTGCTTTCATAAGTTTTGGAACTTCTTTAGTTAAGTCCAATAGTTTATCAATTGGCCCCCCACCACCAAACAACTTGCCTGCAATCTTACTAAAAGTACCACCACCAAATCCATCAAGTGCAGCTTTCATAGCATCAATACCTTTTGCAGCTGCAAGCAATTTATCACTAGGAATTTTACTTAATTCTTTAATTTGTTTTGTTGTTGCTTCAGTACCAGCAGTACTCATCTTTGAAAGTTTTTCAACTACATCACCAATAGCAGTACCAATACCCTCAACGACACTACGAATTGATTTTCCTGTACTTTCAACAAAAGCACCTAAACCCTTAAAAATTTTATTAACACCAGCACCAAATTTATCTAATAACACACCAATTGGTTCAAACGCTGGTGATGCAAGACGAATTGCAAGTGCAATACCATTAATCGCAGCAACAACTGCTAAAAGACCAACAAGTGTTGCTGGATTTGAAATTGCAGCAAGTCCAGATGCAATACCTTTAAGTATACCACCTATAAATCCACCAATACCTTTTCCTGCTGATACTCCTTTTTTTGCAAAATTACCAGCTGTACTAACTATTCCTTTTGCTTTTGTTGGTACGCCAGGAATACCACCTTTAGGTGCGCCAGGAATACCACCTTTAGGTAATTTAGGTGCAAATCCTGGCATCTTTAATCCAACTAAATTCAATGCTTTACCAAATAGTTTTATTCCACCTTTAAGAACTTTAAACATTTTTCCAGGCGCAAGCAAAGTGGCAAGACCAATAAAACCAGCTGCTAGTCCTAATGGATTTTCAACTTTCATAATTTCAGTAAAAGCACCAGCAAAATCTCCTTTAACAAGAGCTGCAACTGCTCTACCAAATGGTTTCAAACTCTTTTCAAAGAAATTTTCAAGTGCCGGCATTATTGTATTTGTAAGAACATCAACAGCATCTTTAAACATATCACTTTGCAAAAATGTTGCAATTGCAATCAAAAGACCAGCAAATAAAGTTCCTCTAACAAACTTACCAAAACCGCCTGAACCACCAGTAAATTTAGTAAAACTATCTTTCATTGACTTAGCAATACCACTTATACCTTCACTAAGTTTTTCTAATAGTGTTAATTGTTTTTCATCTTTAAAGTTTGCATCTTTACCTGTTTCTATTTCTGCAGCTTTATTAGTTGTTTCTGAATCAACAAGTTCATCAACAGACTTTGTATTTTTTTGTTGAGATGTAATAAAATTACCAAATGCTTCTTTATTACTATCTCTTAAACTTGCAATATTTCTATTTAGATTAGAATCTCTTGATTTTTCTGCTTCATTATTTGCTTGTAACTGTTTTACAACATCATTAAAATCTGCCATTATTTCTTACCTTTACCCATTGCCTGTGTTCCAAAAAACGCAGCGACAATAGCTGCAACTGATACAAAGTAAACACTTGCCATACTTCCAAGTATCTTACTTGCTTCTGTCATACCCAATCCTACTGCAATAACAACTGCAAAAGGATATAATAACATACCAAAGAGTGCGAACCATGCCATCTTACGTTGTGCATCTCTCATTGCATCTGCATCTTCTAATTCTTTTCTTTTAAATTCCATGTCCAACTCATATTCTTCAAGACTAATATGACCATCACCATTTCTATCTTTGGCTGCAATCTCTGGGTCAACAGTTTTTCTAAGTGCATCAATCTTTTCTTTTGTGTCAGCCATCAATCTCTCCTTTGTGACTATCTTTTGTTTTCTTTTTCTATTCTCTCATTTTCTTCTTTAATATGTTGTACAAGCAAATTAACATAAATTTCTCTTTCCCACGGCAACATATTATCAAGTTCTGTTAAACTATATTTATGATGTTGCATCATTGCAAAATTAGTTTTATAATAATTTGTTAGACTATCGTGAGATAGTCCTACCCTAAAAAACTTTCGAGGCCCTCCAATATAACCTCATTCATAGCTTGTGTTTTTGGATTTACAAATGTTAATGTATGACGTACTTTTGGCATAGTATTAAAGAACACCATAACTTTTTCAAATTGTTCTGTTGTAAGTTGGTCAATAAAATCATTAATATCTTTTTCAGATAAATCTGCTCTGTTATAAGCATCATCACCATAATGAATAGAATCTATACAACCATTTAATACATAAAATGACTTTTCAGTTTCATTTTTATTTGCTGGAATACCTAACATATCTTTCATGTATGGGTATCTAAAATGTATCACCACAGTATCATTTATTTTTATTTCGTTTGTATGGTCATCATCTACAGTAACAACAACTTCTTCAAGATTTAATTCATATGGAACTTGCGTTTCACCATCATCTGGACAAACTAAATTTAATTTTACTTTTTCTCCTATAGATTTTCCTCTGATTCTTAGAAATATATATTCTACATCAAACATAGGGGAATTTGTTGCATCAACAACCCCAAATGTACAATCTGCTACTAATGATGTCATAGCGTTCATTATTTCATTTTCGCTACCACCTTCTTGTGCCATCATTAATATTTTTTGTTCTTTTACTAGAAATGGTCTGTATTTAATTTTTTCGCCACTAGATGGAAGTTCCAACTCATAGGTTGGGGAGTTTAGTTTTGGTAAAGCCATAATATTTCATCCTTTATAATCTTCTAAGTACGCTTGGTATTTGTCCAGTAATTCTTCTTGTTACTGTATTTACTGCTGATTCTGCAATTCGTGTCAATAGTCCTTTTGGTAAATTTGCTTCGTCTGTTAGGTTTTGCCAATAACGATATTTGAAGTTTACACCTACAGTTTGATAATTAGCACCAACTTCATAACTTAATGATTGTTCATTTATACTTACTGGAAATGCTTCAACAAGTTTCACACCATATCGTCTATTGTTTTGTTCGTCAAGTGCATGAATATCTACAGACCCAACATAGTCATTGTAATATCCCATTGCAAATGTTTGTGTATTGAAACTTAATCTTTGCCATGTCTCAAAATACTTTTTTTCTCTCATATCAGTAGAGCATTGAAATGTAGCAGCAACATCTGCAAAACTGTAACCAGTTACAATACTTCTTATTGGGCCATATATATTTGTGTCTTCTGTGGTGTCCATGTTCCTGCCTGGAAATGATATTGCTTCACACTTCAATCCAGTTGCACGAACAGTTCCATCTCCTAAAGCTTCTCCCATAATTTTTGTGAATACGTTAGAGTTCATTCCTACAGAACCAGCATTTCCAGATGGTGGGAATAAAGTAACCTCATATCTATTTGGTCTAGACATTCCATCTTTACCACGAATTTCTCCTAGAACTTCATTTAAAGCACCAAATGCTACTGCATCTATTAATCCACCGAAACCTGTTGGCATTAAATCATCTTCCTACTGTCTGCATAAACCTCTGATGCACTTGCTTTCTTAAATCTCTGAACTGGTAATAGAGCTGCAACTGTAAACTCATCTGCATCTATTCTACGAAACTGTGTCTTAACACGGCCAGCAAGGTATCTTTTAAGTGTGGGTTTAATTATGTTAAATCTTTTAAGTTTACTGTAATCAACTGCAAGTCTTGTGGTTTCATCAAACTTTGTATTATTACTAAAATCAACAACTTTATCTAACAACTGTAATCTTAATTTCATAGGTAGATAATGAAAGTTAATACCTAAGAAACCATCTGAATATGGTTCTAGTGGTAATACTAGAGGAAATGTATCATAGTATGGTAATTTTGCTTTAAGTTTTGGATCATAGAAAAACATATTCAATCGACCATAGAAAGGTTTATTGTTTCTCTTTCCATCTCTTATTAAATCCATTGCACCAGGCTTACCAAACTCATCAATCTTATCACGATACCATTGTGTAGATTTAGGTCTACCCTTTGCAGCTTTAACAACTGATTGTATAAATTTACTCTGTGCCATTCTTACACCTACAGTTTAATCCACCACAACTACCTTTAAGTGGTTTGTTCATAAGTAATCCTAAAGACATTCCTAATGTAAAGAGTGTCATTAATACGATTGTGATTCCAAAAGTTTCCATACTTCTATTTATACTTTATATTCAGATGGTCTTCAGTTAGTATCTTAAATTCCATACCATGATCTAAACAAAACTCATTTGCAGATTTCCACTTGGCTTCATTGACTGTCCATGTTTTAACAGAACTTAACCATTGTCTAGTTTTTCTTTTAGGATTTGTATCTGGTGGTTTACATTGATACTTTGGTTTGACTTCTATAATAAACTTTTTGATAGAACCATTTGCTTGTTGAACTTTCATATAAAAGTCTGGAAAGTATCTGTGTACTCTATTATCCCAAGGCGATACATAAGGTATGATGATTTCTTCTGAACCCCATTCTAATACTTTTTCATTCTTATCACAGTAAACCATAAGTTTACGTTCCCAGAGTGAACGATATATCACTTTAGTTGGATTGCCCTTGTATTTTTTAGGGTTACTTGGAATGTATTTACCACTATATGCCATGTCAATCTTTATAAATAGAAGTTACAGGAGTATTTATACATGGCATTTAATCCCCTAAGAGGTGCAGCACAAGGTTTAGCTGGAAGAGCACTTAAAAAAGTAGCAGGAAATATAAGAGGTGGTTTACTAGGTGTTGCTGGTAAAGGTTCAAACTTATCAGATTTTGCTGGTTTAACTCAAACTAAGTTTAGTACTAAAAACTATTCATTTCCACTTGATGTAGAAGGCCCGCCTGGAACTGGTAATCAAGGTCACTATATAATATTCTATGTCAATCAACAGACAAATACAAAATTAACCTTTGGAGAAGCTGAAATTTCTGAAGGTAAAAAGAATTTAGAAAAGTCAGCAAGACAACATAAGATAAAACCAAAACCTTCTGGTATAGACGGGCCTGCTGATGCAGCCGCAGCTGAAAAAGCAAAACAACAAAATCTTATGGTTGGTGGATTTGATGATGCAAATGTTGCTGGTGCAAAACAAAGAGAACAAGATGCAAAACCAGCATCATCTAGGAAAATATCAACTACAATGGTACAAAGACCACCGACAGTAAGAATGAATACTGCAATAACACTTTATATGCCACCATCAGTTTCAGTTTCATATACTGCAAATTATACAGATACGGAAATAGGTGCAGCTGCAGCAATAGGAGCTCAAGCATTTAATGATATTGTTGGTGGTAAATCTTTAGCAGATACAGTTAATAAATCACTTAAAACACTTGGGCCTGAAGTTGGTGATGGTATGATAAGAAAAGCTTTAGGTGCAATAGATATGATACCAGGCCTTGAAGGTGCAATGGAAACAGTTGAAATGCAAAGAGGTTTTATCAAAACACCTAGAATGGAACTTGCATTTAAAGGTATTCCAAAAAGAAATTTTCAATATGATTTTAAGATGATACCAAAAAGTGCAGCTGAGGCAGAGGAAATACAAAAGATTATAAAAGGTTTTAAATTAAATATGTTACCAGAAATGGTATCTGGTACAGCAAATAGATTAACTATGCCTAACACATTTGATATATCCTATATGTACAATGGTGCAGAAAATAAGTATCTACACAAAATTTCAACTTGTGTTCTAGAGAGTATGAGTGTAGTTTATGGTGGAGATAGATACAAAACCTTTGAAGCAGCTGCTGATGGAGCTCCTCCAGTTGAAGTTCAAATTACTCTTGGATTTAAAGAGATGGATTTAATTACCAGAGAACTAGCAAATCAAGGATTCTAATCATGTACTTTAAAAACTTTCCAACTATTATATATGATGCTGTAGGTAACGGCGAATTTAAAGACGTTAAGAACCTACTTAGACGAGTGGCAATTCGTGCAAAGGTAAAAAGTAATACACTTCTTTATGATACCTATGATGTAAAAGAAGGCGAAACTCCAGAGTCTATTGCAGATAAGTTATATGATGACCCAGAGTTACATTGGATTGTATTGTTAGTAAATGACATCACAGATAGATATCATCAATGGCCTATGAACTATTCACAATTTAACGAATTTATTGCAGACAAGTATGATGATGTAGATGGCACACATCACTATGAACTAGCACAATCGTCTGGAAACACAGACACTAAGATAGAGGTTTATAATAACTCTGCATTATATACTGGTGATGATGACTCTTATAGTACTGCATCTGTAGTAACAAATAGAGAATATGAAGAAAATCAACAAGACCTCAAACGACAAATAAGATTACTAGACCCACGATATGTTCAACAATTTACTGAAGAATATGAAACACTAATGAAAGAATCAATTATCTAATGGCAGCTGGAATTAATTTTGCTGGTGAGTATCACCTAAAGGAGTTGTTAGTTTACACTTCTTCTGGTAATGTTTTAAATCTCACAAAGGCAGTACAAAGTATAGAGATTTTTGAGGATATGTTTTCAACAGCATTGTCTGGAACTCTACTTATATTAGACGTAGATAACATTGGAGAGAATGGGCCTGTGATTGGTCAAGAGTATATGACTCTAAAGATTACAACTCCTACACTAGACGAAAAACAAATAGACTTTACTCAATCATCATTTGCAATATATAAAGTTACAGTTAGAGAGTCAATAAGTCAAGATACACAACTATTAGCTCTTAGTTTTACTTCTCCAGAACTATTAAGAGATAAGAGAGTACGAGTGTCTAAAAGCTTTACAGACCCAATTGATAGAATAGTGGAGAGTATTCTTACAGATGAACGATATATCAATACAAACAAAAATGTATACATTGAACAAACAGCTGGTATTAGAAAAGTAGTTTGCCCTAATTTACACCCATATGCATTTATCAATAATCTTACACAAGAGTCAGTTACATCTAAAAGTGCCTCCCCATACTTTTTCTTTTTTGAAAACTTAAAAGGATTACATTTTAAGAGTCTTGATAGAATATTATCAGAAGATTCTATTGGTAATTTTAATGTTGGTAATCTTACAAATCTTGAAAACAAATCAGTCAATACAGAAAAAGATTTAAACAGAGCTCTAGATTTTCAGATTAATTCAAATAATGATATGTTACTAAACATTCAAGGTGGAATGTTAGGTTCTTCAATTATCAAATATAATATATATAACAAGAGTTATGAAAAACTAAGATATAATTATTTTACTGATTTTGAAAAATTTGATAGAATAGATGAAAACCCTTTATATAATACAAACGAGATAGATGAGTTTGGTAATACTATAGGTAGTTTTGGCGATGCAAGAATACATTTACACCCAATCAATGCAAGTGGAGATTTAGATACCTCACAAACAAATCCAACATCATCATATAGTTACTCACCAAATAAACTTAATGAAGCGATACTTTTTAGAAGAGCAAAGATAATGGAACTAAACAATGCAGTTAGTGTAACTATGAAGATTAATGGCAATACTACAATTGCAGCTGGCCAGACTATGAATCTTACTGTGCCTGTGTCTGGCAGAATACATGAAAAAGAAAATGATGAGTATTATTCTGGTAGATACCTAATTACTAAACTAAGACACATATTTGACCAAACAGACAAAAAACACGAAATAATTTTAACTGCATCAAAAGATTCTTTTGGTAAAGAATTGCCATTAGGAAAAAGTGCAGTAGAACCAAAAGGTTCTGATGGACAGATTTTTAATTTAACTTATTAACAGAAAGGAGACTCTATAGAATACATTATGATAATCATATTTACATAGGAGGCCCGAATGGCTCGAGAAAAAACTAAACTCAAATTAAAGAAAATGAACACCTTTATTAACAGAGATAGGACAATAGAACCAATGACAGAGAATGATAAATACATACTAGAAACTATAGAGAGAATAAAAAATGAGAACATTTCAAGATTTACAAGAGGGAGTCTACGACCCCAATATACTTAAAGCATTTTTTCTAGCTGGGGGGCCAGGTAGTGGTAAGTCTTATGTTGTAAAACGAGGCACAGGTGGTCTTGGTCTAAAGATTGTTAATTCAGATGATGTCCTTGAAAAGTATATCAAAGATGCTGGATTATCATTGAAGATGCCTAAGAGTGAAGAAGAACCTAGAGATAAATTACGAGCTAAAGCAAAAGCTGTAACAGATGCAAGACAAGCTAATTATGTTGAGGGTAGACTTGGACTTATCATTGATGGTACTGGAAAAGACTATTCTAAGATTACTGACCAAGCAACAAAGTTAAAGATACTTGGTTATGATGTGCATATGATATTTGTAAACACTTCTCTTGAAACTGCACTTCAAAGAAATGCAAAAAGAGATAGAACTGTACCACGCTCTATTGCAACTAAGTCTTGGAAGACTGTACAATCTAATATGGGTAAGTTTAGTCAATACTTTAGACAAAACTTTCTTGTTGTAGATAATAACGATTCAGAAGAAGATGTTATGGGCCCAGTATTCAAACAAGTAATGAGTCTTGCAAAGAAGAAAGTCCAAAACAAAACTGGACTGAATTGGATACAAGGTGAATTAGACAAAAGAAAAAGGTGATTCGGCTAAGTCGGCTAAGTCTTAAATTTTACAAAAATACTGATCCTCTGTAATATAGGGTCAGCAAGGATTACAGAAGGGGGGTTGACAAACCCCCCTTTTTGTTGTATTATCTAAGAGTAAGATAAAGAAAGAGAGAAAAAATGAGTAAAATGATTTCAGTCGCTAGATTAAAGGATCACATATTAAAAGGTGATACAAAAGAAATGGTAAGAATACTTCTTAGAACATTACCTCACAAGATAAAAATGGCAGATGCAATAAATGTCAATGAAACTATCAAAAACAATCTTATCAAAAGATATGTTATGGTAAAAGAAATAGAAGCAACATTAAAATTAAAGGGAGTTATATAATGTACTATTCGCAAAAAGTAATGGGTGTTTTACCCCAACTAAAAACAATGTCAATTGAAGAACTTAATCAAGTTAAAGATATGGTTAATGAAGTTAAGGTTCACAATGCAAAACAATCTATCAAGGTAGGTTCTAAAGTATGGGTTGTTCAAAAGACTAAGAAAACGCCTGGTGTTGTCAAGAAAGTCAACATCAAGAAAGCTCTTGTTGAGATGAAGCTTTCTAATAAATCACTAGGTCTTTATAATGTACCACTTGCAATGTTGGAGGCTGCCTAATGGAAAAACAATTTATAACTTGTGTTTATGCTAATTGCACTTCAGATGACTGGCAAGGTTATCAAGAGAGTGGAGAAATAATGGTTGCTTCTGGAAAAGGTATAACTGAAAAAGAATCTTTGGATAATGCCATGATTGAGTTTGAAAAAGAAATGAAGATACCAGAAACAGATTCCAGCTTTGCAGTTAAAGTAGAGGATATAATCTTTATAGAAACTGAAGTATTACCTCGTCACTATACTGCAAATGAACTTGCATAGGTGATTCGGCTGTTTTGCAATAATTCCAAAATCACAAAAAAAGACCCTCCTCTACAATCGTTACTGAGCAAGGGTTACAGAGGGGGTATTGACAATGCCCCTTTTTCTTGTTATAATACTAGTATAAACAATAAAGAGAAAGAGAAAAAATATGGCTTATGTTTCACAGACCGATAAAAAAGAACTTTCAATCGGTATAAAAAAGGTTCTTAAAAAGTATAACATGAAAGGTACTATTGCAGTTAGACACCACTCAACTTTGGTTGTCAATATTCAGTCTGGCCCTATTGAGTTTAATCATACTCATGGTGATGATTATACTCAAGTTAATGTGTATTGGATACACGAACATTATGAGGGTGTTGCAAAACAGTTTTTGACTGAATTGCTTGTTGAAATGAAAGGTACGAAGTACTACAATAATGATAATGCAATGGTTGACTATTTTGATAGGTCACATTACACAGATATCAATATTGGTCAATGGAATAAACCTTATGTTCAAACTGCTGACACGACAAAAGTGTACGAAACATATGGTGAAACATTTTTTAAAGAAGTTGCATAATGTCCTTGACATTGTGTGAATCATGTGGTAGTATTAATAGTAAACTAAAGAGAAAGAAATAATTATGGAATTTGCAAAGAAAATCGAAGAAATCAAGTTTAACAATGATGGTGTGTCAGAACCCATTGCAATGGCCTCTGCTGCTGGTTGGTATGTCGGTTCTATCGACAATTCAGAGGGTTTTATACAACCTTACGATAGGTACACAGACTATATGACCAAAGAGTCTGCTGTTGCAGAAGTGATGATAATGAAAGAACCAATAAGTGAGGTAGTATGATGAATGATGCATTGATGAAAAATTATGAAGCAACCTTTATGGAAAAGGTTGCAGTTATCCACGCTGGAGATGATGAAACACCAAACACAGTTGCATTTGTTTCAGTAGATAAAACATTGTCTGATGAAGAAAAGTGTGAAGAAGCATTTATGAAAACAAATACTATTGATTCTGCATGGTGGGTAAATGATGGTGTAGAGTATGTCGGTGAGGAGCCAACTTGTAGGTCTACTTCAAGTGGTGATATGGTGTTGATTGGAAACACTAAGTATAAGTGTGTTAGAGTTGGTTGGGAGAAAATGTAATGTTAGCAAAAGAAACAACAATTGATTATAAAACAGAAGAACAACGTATTGAAAATGCATTTCAAGCTAGAGAGATGTGTGAAGAAAATACTTGGGGTTTTAACTATTGGAATAATGTACTAGCTGCATTAACTAGAAGATTGAATAGTTTAGTCAATCAATGAATATATCAGATTTCGTAAGAGGTTATGCAAATGTAGCTACTGATGAACTAATCGAAGAAATGTATGATTGGTTTTACAATGGTAAGTCTACAAAAACAGAAAATCCAAATCGTGTTACACGAAAAGATTTACAAAAATGGGTGCCTGTTGGCACCCCTCTCTATAATAAAATTCAACAAGTAAAATTCAATATGTTAGATAAATATCTAGAAGAATTTCCCTATGCATATAGAGGTAATCTAAAATTAGAATCAGAAGAAACAAAGATACAACGAACTGATATACATGGTGGTGGGTTTCATAACTTCCATGCAGAGCAATCTCATTACAAAAATGCAAGACGAGTATTGGTTTGGACTATCTATCTAAATGATATTCCAGATGGAGAAGGCGAAACACAATTTCTACTTGAGAATATAAAAGTTCAACCAAAAAAAGGTATGGGTTGTATTTTCCCAGCATCATGGATATACCAACATAGAGGTAATCCAATTTATACTCATGCAAAATATATATCTACAGGCTGGTTTCTTTATCCACCAGAGGGTAAAATGGATTGATAAATAGTCTTATGACACCAGAAGAACACAACAATATTGCAGAAAAGGTTGTAAAAAACCTAGAGCAAGTTTATGACCCAGAGATGCCAACTATTTCTGTTATACATCTAGGATTGATATATGACATACAAATAGTAGAAAAGGTTGTTACTATAACACACACACTTACGAGTGTGTTTTGTCCTATGGCAGATGAGATAAGTGAAAACATAAAACAGGCTGGTCTAAACGAAACTGGTGCAAAAGATTGTATAGTAAACTGTACCTTTGACCCACCATTTAATATGGAGATGGTGCCTTATGATACTAAACTAGCGATGGGGTGGTTATGATTAAACTTACAGACAATGCAAAAGATTATCTAAATAGTATTGCAAATGGTGACTACGTTACTCTTGGAGTCAAAGGTGGTGGTTGTTCTGGATTTACATACGTTTGGGATTACAAGAAGAACTGGCCTGACGTTAAATGGGGTAAACCTATAGATGATGTTTTGGTTCTTGATCCAGTAGCTGAAATGTTTGTGTTAGGTTGTACAGTAGATTATGTAAAAGAGTTAGGTGGGTCATATTTAAAAGTAATAAATCCTAATGCAGTTGCATCATGTGGTTGTGGAGAAAGTTTTGCAGTATAGGAATAAACAACGAGAAAAATTTAAAGAAGAAATGATGGAAATGCTATTTGCATTTGTTTTTATTATGATAAATTTACTTGGAGCATTTGTATTTTATACAAGTGCAGTATAGGAGAATACCATGTATGAATATAGATGCACAGTAGTTAAAATAATAGACGGCGATACAGTTGATGTAGATATCGACTTAGGTTTCGGTGTATGGATGAAGAAACAACGAATTAGATTGTATGGTATTGATACACCAGAAAGTCGTACCAGAGATTTAGAAGAAAAGAAGTATGGACTAG
>Ga0209337_1002451_pt1 | contig 13410 bp, 5 predicted proteins | sample LinPmetageLP53_FD_184044 | JGI IMG/M metagenome (GOLD analysis project Ga0209337, IMG submission 184044) | Marine viral communities from the Pacific Ocean - LP-53 (SPAdes) (version 2) | ecosystem: Environmental > Aquatic > Marine > Oceanic | place: Pacific Ocean | collected 2010-02-08
TCTTGACTTAGATAAAATACTAACAGTTGGAGCAGGTTCTTAAATATAAAATATGGCACAAACAAAAATAAACTTTAGTAACGTGATAAATAGTTCTTTGCAAGTTGGTGATACAGCTTATGTCTCTGACGTTCTGCCTAATGGTATTACTACAAATCCTATTTCTGCTGGGGTAATAGTAAGTATGACGCCAAGCTACATAATAGTTGATAAAGATATTACCACTCACCCGGTAATTACTTCTGGTATGTTTGTGTTATTTTCAAAAAAAACAGAAGTAAACGATTCTAGTTTAAAGGGATATTTTGCCGATGTTACATTTAAGAATTATTCTAGCGAGTATGCAGAGTTATATTCTATTAGCTCAGAGGTAACTACTAGTAGTAAATAAAGCACAAAAAGTGTGACTATATAAGTACACTTAAATTAAATAAAATGAAAGAAAAATACAAAATTAGACCTGTGATGGTTGAGGATAGAGATATCTTAATAAATTGGTGGGAATCGTATGACCACATGCTAGTACCTAGTTTAGAGCTTTTACCAGAAAACGGTGAGATGGGACTTGCGATAGAAAAAAAAGGTAGAGTAATAGCTGCGGCTTTTGTTTATCTAACAAATTCAGATATGGGTTATATTGATTTTTTAGTTTCAGATCCAAACTACAAGGGTAAAGATAGGTTTGAGATGATAACAATGTTAATAGAAGCTTGTTCTGAATTAGCTATAGAGTTGGGGTGTAGAATAATTTGGGCTATGACAACTTATAACGGTGTTATTAAACGATGTAAGAAATTAAACCACGAAGTTTTAGATGAAAAGTATAACCTTATATACACTCATCACAAAGCATACGAAAGCGTGATTAAGAAACAAGAAGAAGGTAAGGCAAATTGGCTTTCTCTTTTTCCACAAGCTAGTTAAATCGTGAAGGTTAAAAAATTTAATAAAGAAACTGATTACGAAGAAATTTGCGAGTGGTGGGAAAGTTGGAAGCTACCAGTGCATCCCAAAGAAATTCTTTCTGAAAATGGAATTACCATAAGCAAGGAGGGCGTTAATATTTGTACTAGTTTTATATATAGTACAGATAGTTATATTTGTTTTTTTGAATTCGCTATAATGAATAGAAACACAACAAAAGAACAAAGAGAAGGAGCTTTAGAAAGGTTAGGAGAAGAGCTATTGTTAAAAGCTAAATCTATGGGTTTTAAATTAGCAATGACATTAGGCGAAGACAAACAAGCGCGGACAGCGCCTGTATTACATAAATGGAAAAATGAAAATATGAACGATATGATAAACCCAAACTTATCTCAATATTGGAAAATAATTAATTAAAAAATAAAAATATGCCAGCAGCGGTACCAGCACTAATTACAGCGGGAGCAAGTATGTACTCGGCTAGTAAATCAAGGAAAGCAGCGTCTAGATCTGCAAAAAACGCCTTGGAATACCAAAAAGCAAAAGATGCAGAAATGCAGGTTCAGAAAGATAAGTACAGTGAAATGACACTTACTAATTCTTATGCCAACGCGCAAAACTCATACGCTAATCTTCAAACTGGTTTTGATAATTTAGCACAGGATTATCAAAACGTATATGCTAATGCTGAAAACGTTTATGCTAACGCTCAAAATGTTGCTGGAGGTATGACTAATTATGGTGCTGACGCCCAAAACGTAGCGAGCGGTATGACAGATTGGTCTAGTGGTATGACAAATGTTTCAGCTGGCGCTCAAAACGTAGCTCAAGGCGCTAGAGACGTTTCTGCTGGTATGACTAATGTTGCTCAAGACGCTAGAGACGTTTCTGCTGGTATGACTAATTACGCCTCTGATGCTAAAAACGTATACGCTGGGGCTGAAAATACGTTTTCTGGGATGGAAAATGCCTACGCTGGCCTAGAAAATAAGTTTGCGGGTATGGAAAATGCCTATGAAGGCATGGATAATAACTACGAGGGCATGGAAAATCAGTTTGAAGATGCAACTGTTGATACTAGAGCTGCTCAATTTGAGGCACAACAAGGAAGACAACAAAGAGCTAATATATTACAAAGTTTAAAAGGTGCAGCTGGTAGTAGTGGTATCGCTAGTTTAGCACAATCTATGGCTAATCAAGGGCAATTAGCAGCGCAGAAACAAGCCGCTGGAATTGGACAACAAGAAAGACAAAACCAGCAAATGCAAATGCAAGAAGCATCTAAAATAGAAGCGATGCAAAGAGGTGAAGCGTCTAGATTGCAATCTCAAGCTGCTACGGGTGCTATGTCTCTTCAACAACAAGAGAGAGCGGGAGCAGCGCAATTACAAGGTCAACAAGCTGGAGCGGATATGGCTAATCAAATGGCGGAACGTCAAGGAGCAATGCAACAGCAACAGATGCAAATGCAAGGAGCAGCTCAACAGCAACAGCAACAGATGGCAGGAGCAGCGGCGCTACAAGGAATGCAGTTCCAGGGAGCCGCAGGGCAACAAGCCGCTCAATTGGCTGGAGCAACCGCATTACAACAAGCACAACTTACCGGTGGTATGGAACAACAAAGACAATTCTTAGCTGGTGCCTCTGACCAACAAAGACAGCAATTGGCTGGAGCCCAAGCTTTACAAGGTCGACAAGCTCAAGCCGCTAGTCAGTTGCAAGGATTACAATTTCAAGGTGCTTCCGACCAACAGAGAGCACAGCTTGCTGGTGCTGCGGCTCTACAAGGTTTACAGTTTCAAGGTCTTTCAGATCAGCAGAGATTACAAATGCAAGGTGCTTCTGAAGCGCAAAGAATGCAGTTAGCTGGTGCGGATGCACAGCAACAAGCAATATTAGCTGGAGCGCAAAATGCTCAAAACCAACAAATAGCTAGAGAGAATTTAATTGCCGGAGGAGATTGGAACGCTCAAATGGCACAAATGGGTGGCGCAGCCACGCTTCAAGAAGCTGAAATGAGTAGACAAGCAACGTTACTTGGAATGGGAATGGGACAATTAGGTGGTGCTAACGCATCATATCAACAACAACTGCAAAACCAACAAGCGGCAAACACTTCGGCTAATCAAATGATGACCACTGGATTAAGCGCGTTAAGTAATATAGATTTTAGTAGTATGGGTGGTGGTGGTGGTGGTGGAACTTTTACGCAAAACACTGACCCAACCACAGGTATAACCTCTGGTGGATTTGGTAAATAACATGTTAGATATAGAATTTAAACAAATATAAATATGGGAGTATACGGAGCAGCAGATTCAACTTTAGTAAATATGGCTTATCGAGCGGAAATGGCTAATGTTCCTCTGGATCAAACGGCTATTTTCGCGGCAAGAGAAGAGAATTTAAAAGAATTTACTAACAATATTTCTAATCTTTTTGAAAACCAATATAAAGATCATAAAAAAACAGAAAAAGATATAGTTGACCTGGGTCAAAAGGCTGAAGACGTTTTACTTGGAGGAGGTAATGTAAACGAGTTTCAAATGGAAACTCATTACAACACTGTCACAGGGTATAAAGATCGGTTGGATGCTATTAAAATAGATGATACTTTGGACGAGCGTCAGAAAGAACGCGCTAGAGATAGTTTAATGCTCGAGATGAATAAATACAAAAACTCGATAGCCGATCAGGGAGAGACAATGCAAGGGATGATAAATAACTCCGCTAATGGCCGGCTTTTTAGCACTATGGATGGCGACGAGGCAAAGTTATGGAAGGGAATTTTGGCAGATTATGTAGATGGTACAAACACATGTCCAGAAACCATAGAGAATGGGGAGAAGTTTTATGCTATGACTGTTCCCAAAGACGGGGGTGGTACTAAAAAAGTAAAGATGTCTTTGAGGGAAATTCGTGAAGGTTTAGCGGCTCATGATCCTGAAGTTCAACTTGCATTTGGAGAAAAAATAAATGATACTTTAGGTAAGTTTTCAGACGCTCAAAAAAATGGAATTGATATAAGCGAAAAACAAATGGTGGTAATGAAAAATGATTTAATGTCATCTGTTGGAAATAGTTGGAGTGACGTTATGAATATTGCAAATGGAAAATTTGGAGATCAAGCTTTTAGTTTTGAAGAGGTTTTGCACGGTCAAGCTAAAACAATGGGTTTAAACGGCCACGCAATGATTGATAATAGTGCTATTGAATTAATTCATAATGAACTTGATAAACTAGGGACTAGGATGGGAGGAACTTCTGCTATTGATATGAACAACGATGGAGAGTATGATCAAACGGACATAGACATGTACCACATGAAGGACGCAGCAACGTCATCGACGGGGATAAATTACAACACCCCTGAGAATGCTAAAAAGATGATTGAATTAGTAAAAAAAGATAAACATCTTTATAAAGAATTAGTTGTTAATTATACGATGGCAACGGCTGTTAGTGGTATGTGGGCACAACAAACGCAGGCAGCGGTTGATGCTACCTTAGTTCAAGCACAGCAAAACGCTGATAAGCAAGATTTATCAGTTGAAGAATACGAGAGAAAACAAGAGATTGCTACTAGAGAAGCAATTGAGCAAAAACAAACACCTACATATGCGCAAGATTTAAGTGCAAAAGAAACGAAAGCAATAGTAACTAAAGCAAACAAAGCTATATCAACTGGTAATTTCTCAGCTCTGTCAGGGCTTGATAAAGGATTTGTGAAATCTGATAAAGATGGAAAGCTTTTTTACGTAGACGATGGTAGGAAAGTGAAGAATAAAAAAGGAGTATATAAAACTATTGATATTGCGGAAAGAGATGAAAATGGTAATGTTAAAAAAGACAAGAATGGTAATATAATACTTAAAGATCTAAAAACTGATAAAGACGTACAAGACAAAATAATGAGCTACGTGACAGGGAGTGCGATGTCTAGCTATGATCCTTTAAATCCAGAATAAAAATAAATAATATGTTTGAATTAAATGGTACTGAATACACGTTGGAACAACTGCAAGGCGCAGCTGTTCAATACGATATGGATTTTAATGAATATTTAGAGAAAATGAAAGCGAAAGGCCTTGTGGAAAAGCAAGCCGACTCTCCGGAGACCGAGATCCCAACGGTGGAGTCGAAAGATATCGCTACGGGGTCAGAATCGGAAGATGGTTCATCGGTATTACTAGACAGAATTGAAGCCGGAGATTTTGGAGAAGAACCTGTAGAGCAAAAAGTTGTACCGTCTAAATACGATAATTTTTTTACAGATATAATTCCAGCGGCAATGGATAATGCAACGGCAAGAATTATTGATCCAAGCAAGTTTCAAGTTGGACCAGAAACTGTTAAAAACTTTAAGAGCGAAGAGAATTTTGAAGCTCTTCGTGAGCAATATCCCGATGTTGAATTTGATAAAATTGGATTAGGTGGTGGAACTGTTACTGTAAAACTTCCAAACCAAAAATCTCCTAGACCTTTTAAAATCCCTAGTGACGACCAAGGTTTGAGTAGATTAAGATTTCAAATTGCAGATTACGTAGATGGCAAGCAAGAAACTTTTTTCGCAGAAGATAGTAACGTTGAAAGTGAAATTGATAGAATATGGACTGACCATTCTCAAAAATGGGATGCCGAAGATTTAATGAGTGATGAGCTTCAAACACTACTTGGTTCAGATTATGTTGTTAAACCATCAGGAACTTTAGGTAATGAGTTTACGGTTATTAAAGATAAAGGTAAAGGAGAGTCTATAGATATTATGGTCGGTGGCGCTGACAAATACGGTAACAATCAATCTAGTGACGTTTTAAAAAGATTCTTAACACAAGGTCAGAAAAGATTTGAAGATACTCCAGAATATAAAAAAGACGTTAAAGAGGTAACTGATATAGCTAATAAAAATTACATAAACAATCCTACTGAATTAAATGAAATATTTCAAAGAGTTGGAATAAAAAACCCTGATGATCTTGCTAAAATACTGACGCCAAAAAATAAAGAAAAATTGGTGCAACATATTTTAAGTGATATGAACGCTAAGGGAGGATGGTTTAACGCGGCAAGAACAAACTTTGACAATCTTACAAATATGGATATTAACGATATAGTTAATGATGTTGTTACTTCACATATTGATGTCGAGGTAGATAAGGTTAATAAAAAGAGATCTAACAAGGAATTACAGGATTTAAAAGACAAGGGCTTTACAGATATACAAATAGAAGATCTTTACAACAAACGTCATTCAGGTACTTTTTCTGTTATGGAGAATGATATTAAAAACAAACTAATTGAAATAGATCGTGGAATGCACCTTCCTGGTCAATTAGACGCAAGAAACAAGGAATTAGAAGATCTTATTAAGACATACAAAAAGCAGGGTGGTGCTAATTACGATGTTTTAATGGACATGAACACCAACCAGTTAGCTGCTAGTGTTACCGACCCAAGAAATGAAAATATAATTAATCTTAAAGATTTAGTTCAAGAGCAAATGGCTAACTACGAAGGATTAACAAGGGAAGAATTAAAAATAGAATTTCTTAAAACAGCTACAGCCTTGTCAGAGTTTGACGATGAAACAAGGGATTTAAGAAGTACATCTTTCCATCATGGAGCATCTTACAAAAAGTATGCAAAAAGAGCCCCAATCGGTATGCAGATTGATGAGTTTGATGTTTTAACCCAACAAAAAGCAGATTTACTTTCTAAAATGGAGGGTTTGAAAAGAATGTATCTTTTAAATGAAAGGCTAGAAACAGTGGACAAATCAGATTTAAGTGGGCTTGTTCAGCAAGCCGGTAGATCTTTTGTACATTCTTTTGGTGAAGATCCTAGTACAGTAATAGTAAATAACGGCGTAACAGAAGCGCAGACAGTTGCGGCTATGAAAGATATATATTCAGAAATGAATATCCCACTAAGCACAGCAGCTAGAAAGCACTCTAAAACTAATACGGCTGATATGATCGCTGAAGGACTAGGTGGTTTACCAGTTGTTGTAGCGGAGTTTTACGCAGCTGGACAGATTTTAAATGGCGTTAAGCTTCTTACTGGTATTAACAAATGGGTTCAAACGCTAGGTAAATCTAGATACAAGCAGGGTACAAAGCTTTTAGATGAATCAAAAGTAATAAAAAAAGCAAACAAGTGGGCTAAAAGCAATAACATGAATGCTATCGAGGGTAAAGGTTTAAATCTTTCTACCACCGAGCTTAGCACTATGGGTGCTTTTATAGCATCCCCAGCAAATATGAAAAAGGGAAAGCAAATCATAGACATTGTAGGCCCAAGTACCATTAACAAAGCAAAAATGAAAGCTGTAGCGGCAATCACTGAGGGTACAGCCTTTTCTATGGTTGAAAGAGATATAGAGGGTATGCCAAAAGGTATTGCATTTAATTTAGCAGGGGGAGTTATACCTGGATTTAAACAACTCGCTCCATCGGTACAAAAAAGACTAACTAGTGTAAACGTAAAGGGATTAGCACCACTTAAAACAATATACGAAGGAAACGCCATGGGTACGCGTATGATGGTTGGTAACAAAGCTGGTGAAGCGTTTAACGCCTTGATAAAAGATGCGGCAGGCGCACAGGAATGGCAAACGTTCTTGAAAGATAATTATGATGACCCAGACATGATAATGAGTGGGCTTATAACTGACTATGTTTTAGGTAGCGCTTTAGCAGGTACTCACGCGAAGATTTTTGGTTCCGGTGGGTTTGACAGAATGTCTTATAATAAAATAAAGTCAGAAAAAGGTAAGTTCTTAGACAAAAGAAATGAGTACACAAAAGTAGATGCTGAGGGTAATCGTTCTATCAAGGAAGGTTCTGATAAGTCTTTCCATAAATGGAATGACCTACATACAGAAGCTCAGAGAAGACTTTGGGAATTAGACGGTTTAAGTGATTATCTTAACCCATTATTAGCACCGTCATTAGCTAAAAAAGAAGTTAAAAAGATTGAAAACAATCCTGAAAACATGGAGGTTTTAAAACAAAATGGATTTAACGGTATAGAAGTTAAATTCAAAGCAGAAGGGGAGACCGGGAGACTTGGTGGGTTTGTTGAAAATAAAAAAACAGGTAAAATAGAAATAGAATTAGATCCTTACAATTTATCACCTGGTTTAGTTTCCCACGAGATACACCATCCATTGTTTAAACTAGCAATGAAAAACAAAGCTACCAAAGCGGCTACGATTAAAAAGCTTTTAAAAATAACTAAAGAAATTAAGTTAACAGAAAAATCCACTTTATATGACGCGATAAAAGATAAAGGTATAACTTCTTTAGAAGATATGGATTTAGCAAAAGTTCAAGAGGCGGAGTTAATGGCTTATATATCTCAAACCTTAAGAGACGGAGCAAAGTTAGAAGGAATAAATAAAAGTAATGGTTGGGGTAGACTAAAGAAATGGATAGACTCTTCTTTAGGTAAACAACCTTCTAAGGGTGAACTTAGAGCAGAGGCCCAAACAAGAACTAAAAATGATATTATAAATTGGTTTGGAGATTATCATAAGAACATCGGAGAAGGAGGTCCTAGCTTATCTCACTTTAAAAAACTAACAGAGTTAGTTGACATTTGGACGCCTTATGGTAAAGAGATGGAAACAACTAAACCGGGGGAAATAGGAATGAAAACTATTGGGTCTACCAAAGGAGATTACATTTCATTAAGCGAGTATTCTAAAGTTCCAAAGCAAAAGGGATTATCTTCTCAAGTGTTAGTTGATGCAAAAGGTGTTCCAATCAATGTTAAAACTACAAAGAAAGAAGATCAAGACTTTAATGATTTACTACAAAATCTTGCTATAAAACCATTAGACCCAAGAGATGCTGCGAGATTGGAAAAAATGAAAGAGATCACCATTAAAAGAGATAACTATAAAAGTGACAAAGATTTTAATGAAGCAAAGCAACAACTTGAAAATGATATACTAAACTTAGAAACACCTAGCAACGCTTATGAGGTTGTTAACATGTACGATCCAGCTGTTAGTAGTAACGCTGGAACCGGTAGAGTGATTAATACTATGAACAGACGTTTTAACACTGCTAGTTGGCCGTTTATGCAAGACATAGTAAAAGATTTTTTAACTAGTAATCGTGGTATAAAAGGATTGACCGCGGATTACGCTCGTAAAGTAAGAGAAGGTGATATTAATCCTAAAACATTTTCTTTAGGTGACTTTATTGGTGGTAAGTTTGATGTTAGATTCCAAGAGTCTGTAGATAAGCTTGGTAAAAAAGAATTTGAAATAAGTAAAGATGCGGAGGGAATGAAAGAAACCGAGTATAAAGATACTTGGATGGAAGATTTCGAAACACAAGACTTATCTATTAAGCAAAGATTAGAAAGAGAAAGTTGGTTAGAAGAAAAAGGTTTAACAGAGGAAACCGCAGAATCGTATATTGCAGAGCAAAACTTAATTACATTATCAAAAGATTTGGGATTAAGGAACGCTAACGTTGTGGTTGAAAAAGCGCAGGCAACAATTCCAGAGTTAAAAAGAAACTTAGAACCTCAACGTTCTGGAGAGAGTAAAAAAGATTATAATAAAAGAATTGTTAGCCACAAAAACTCTATAGATCAATACAGGAAAAGTATAGAAAAAGATATAATTGTAGATTATTTTAACGTTAGTGAAGCTACGTATAACAAAATGTCTGTTGTTGGTAAAGAAGGACAGCCGTTAAAAACAGCTATGGCATGGCAAATCAAAGGTACGGAAAGTAAACCTGGCGATTTACAAGCCGTGAAAAAGGTTGTTGAAGCTAATGTACCAACAATACTTACGGCTATATCTAAAGGTGCTCAAAACAAAATAGATCCAATATATTTAACTGAAGTTGCCCCAGATATTGTTAAAGGTAAATCAGCTGGAGTGCCAAAAGTGTTATTACATAACAAACTATTGTTTACCCCAACATCGAAAAGACAACAAACAGATGCGGGACTACAACCTTTTATACAGTCTGAGGGTTTTATAAAGTACCAAAAAACTAAAGATCAAACGTACAAAACTGAGTTTGAACAAAAATTTGCAGAGTCATTAAAATCACCACAAGATTACAAAGCTGTAATGCAAGAGGTTGGTAAAAATGTATATCTACAATCTGTTAGATCTGCTCTTCCAGCAGAAAGTGCTTTAGCAAGACAATTAGAAGCTGGTAAAAATGAAGGCTTAGCAAGTGAAAGATTGTTGAATAATCAAATTATAAAAGATAACGGCACATTTAAAGCAAGCTTAAGTGGTGTCCGTAAATTATTTAAAACTCCTGAGTATAAAAAGTTTGATAAAAAAGATAAAGATAATTTCTTAGATAAATATGCTGAAAAACTAGATGGAATTAAAGGCAAATCAGAGGCTCAAGTATTAGCGGAGATAACCTCTAAACCTAGGGCAGAAATGGAGGCGGTGCAGGCAAAAAACCATAAAGATATGGTTGAAAAATTAATAAAAGAATTTGTATTGTTTGAAGGAATTAAGCAGGAAACTATGGACGGTTTTTCTGAAATATCTACCGAGAAAGCCATTCAAGACATGTTTGAAGCCGCTCTTGGTAACCAATATCCGGTTGGCGCAGAAAGTATTATAATAAAAAACGCTGGTAATGGTAAAAATAATAACTGGAATTTTAAAACAAAACAATACGAAAGAATAAAACACGATCCAAATAAACCACAGACAATTCAAAATTGGTTTGATTACAATTTAGGTAGAGAGGTTTTTACTGGAAATGGTAAGAAAATCACGGATGCAGAGTATAGTTTCTTCCGTGAATCTGTTACTAAAGATACTGGAGATTTTAAAACTAAAATAGCCAACGAGGTAGTTGCCGCGAAAAACGCGGGTAAAACAAGGAGTGAAATTAAAGAAATAGTTTGGAGAACAGGTAGAGAATTAATAGCTGGTAAAACTAAAGACATCAATAAGGTTATAGAGGCTAATATAAAGAAAAGACAATTTCACATGGACGCTATAAAGCATGTTATAGAAAACCACGTTGATTATGGCTTGACTAGACAAGAGGCTTTGCAAGCCGCACTAAGACACGTAAGGCGCCATACTAATATTACTGATGGGTCTATAAAAGGTACCGCAACAATAACAGCTGGTAGTATGGAAGTGGGTATACCAGTAGGTAAAGATCCTCTTGCTAAAAACTTTTTAGGATCAATGTATCACGCTGAGCATCAGATGCAGTTGCAAAACCATACTTATACTTTTTTTAATTCTCTTGGTAGAAATTGGAATAAAAAAACTAAGAGTTTTAATAACAAAAGATACAAAGATGAAATGGATATATTGTCCAAATTATTTGAGCAATCCACAACTGTTAAGCAAGATCAATTAATATATGACTCACCTTTATTTGGTGGTAACACTACGTATTTAAAGGCTTTTGCTGGTAAAAATCTTGGAGAGGTTTCTTCTATATTAAATATATTATATCAAAAAGGTGTTTCTGGATCAATAGTTGATTTTAAAAGTAAAACTCCAAAAACTATAAAAGAAAGTATAATTGATAGCTACAATCAAAAGCAACTTGATATATTATTAAAAGAATCTATAAAGATAGGGGAGGCAAATTCATTGCATTACGAATTATCATCTATAAATAAGGGTAGAAAAGCCGTTGAAACACAAAACTTAAAAATAGCAAAACAAGGAGGTTTACCTATAGCTAAAAATGCTAAACCATCTGAAGTTTTAGCTAGTATGAGAATAGGTGACAAATCACTTGACTTAGGTAGAAAGAAAAAGAAAGAATCAAGAGGTATGAGTACTTGGGACTTTGATGATACATTAGCTACAACTAAATCTGGTGTGAGAGCAACTATACCAAATCCTAGTGGTAAACCAAAACCAAATAGAAAAGTTATATTCTTAGCTGGTGGAGCTGGTAGTGGTAAGGGTAATGTTATTAAGAAGTTAAATCTAGAAGGGCAAGGATTTAAATTAGTTAACTCTGACATATCTTTAGAATGGTTAAAGAAAAATAACGGTTTACCGGAAAACATGAATGACCTTACTAAAGAGCAAAGAAGTAAGTTAGGTTCTTTACAGCATCAATCTAGAGGTATTGCTAAAAGAAAAATGATGAAGTATAAGGGTAATGCTGACGGGGTTGTTGTCGATGGTACTGGTGGTTCTATCAAGTCTATGGAAAAATTGGTTAAAGAATTTAAAGACAAAGGGTATGATGCTAGTATGTTATTTGTTGAAACATCTTTACCAACTGCTTTGGCTAGAAACAAGGCTAGAGCGGAGAGATCTTTATTAGATAAAATCGTAGAAAAGAATCACGAAGCTGTTCAGGGAAATAAATCAGGTTTTAAAACCATGTTTGGTGAAAGGTTTATGGAAGTTAAAACTGATAATCTTAAGCAGGCAGACGCAATGCCTAAGGAGTTAGTTGATAAAATGAACGACTTTGTTAGTGGTTATGAAAAGATAAGATTAGACGCAGAACAATTTGCTACTGAGGGTCAGAGTATATTAGACAGGGGTGGTAAGTTTGATTTTGGAGAATTTAACGTTGTTACGGGTGGAGAGAAAGGACCGTTTTTCCAAAAAGCTTTAGAAAGAGCAAAGAAGTTTGGAACAAAAGATCAGTTTGTTTTAACAGCTAGACCAGCTGAAGCGGCTGGACCTATATACGAATTCTTAAAATCACAAGGATTAGAAATTCCTATAGAAAACATCACTGGGCTAGGTAATAGTACTGGAGAGGCTAAAGCAATGTGGATGTTAAAGAAATTCTCTGAAGGTTATAATGACATGTATTTTGCTGATGATGCCATACAGAACGTAAAAGCTGTTAGAGATGTTTTAAATCAACTAGATGTCAAGTCTAAAGTTCAACAAGCTTTGGCTAGCAAAAAACTAGACGTTGACATTAACAACATAATGGAACACTCTTTAGATATACAATCTAAAAAAGTATTCTCAAAAGCTGAGGCTAAAGTTAGAGGTAAAGATATTAAGCGTAGAAGAGTTTTCATGAGAGATAGTGCTGCTGATTTAGAGCTTCTTATAGAGCCTTTATACGGAAAGGGTAAGGAAGGTATTAAAAATAAAGAATGGTTTAAAGAGGAGCTTGTAATGCCATTTGAAAGAGGCATCAGAGATTATAACACAGCTAGACAATCTGCTAAAAACGATTACATGGGTCTTCGTAAGCAAAACAAGGATGTTGTAAAAGAAATTTCTAAACCTGTTGAAGGAACAGCGTTTACTAACGATATGGCGATGAGGGTTTATCTTTGGAACAAGGCTGGTTATAAAATTCCAGACTTAGCAAAGACAACAGAGGCTAAACTAGTACAACATATAACAAACAATCCAAAGCTACAAGCTTACGCTGAGAATTTTGCTAGAATAACTAAACAAGAAAAAGGTTTAAAAGAACCAGGAGAAAACTGGTGGGGAGAAACAATGGCTGGTGAGGTTACTAATATAAA
>Ga0209337_1002452_pt1 | contig 13410 bp, 9 predicted proteins | sample LinPmetageLP53_FD_184044 | JGI IMG/M metagenome (GOLD analysis project Ga0209337, IMG submission 184044) | Marine viral communities from the Pacific Ocean - LP-53 (SPAdes) (version 2) | ecosystem: Environmental > Aquatic > Marine > Oceanic | place: Pacific Ocean | collected 2010-02-08
CTACGCCTACTCCAACACCTACACCTACTCCAACACCTACACCTACTCCAACACCTACGCCTACGCCTACACCTACGCCTACACCTACGCCTACACCTACACCTACGCCTACGCCTACACCTACTCCGACTCCGACTCCGACTCCGACTCCGACTCCGACTCCGACACCACTACCACCGCCTGCATTAGACCCTGACGAAAGAGCTGAACGTATTGCTCGTAGTGCAGAGCTTGTAGAGAAATCTTCTAGAGGAGGAGTTCCGGAAGGAGCTATTATTCCTGATGCTCAAAAAGTTGATACAGGTCTGTATAAGTTTGAAGAAGTAACTACGTCTTGGCAAGATGGTGGTAGAGGTGGTACTATTTCAAAAAATAAACAAGGGCATACTGCTAAAGATATATTTGAAGGAATTGCTAGTGAAAATCCAGAATTTTCTCAGTATGAACTAACAGATGCTCAAGCTTTACTTCGAGAAGAAAAAAAATTAATAGGACAGCCTGATCCTGAGTCACCGTTTGGTGCAAAAACAAAACAATTAACAGATGCAGATTTATCTGAAGCAGAAGCAGGAGAAGCAACGAGTGGTGACGTTACTGCAGCAGCAGGAAGAGAAGTTATAACTGATGCACCAGATGGAATAGAAACTGCAACTATGGATGCGTCTTTAATTGAAGATTCTCCAGAAGTTAAAGCAGCTACAGGCGAAGTTACTAGAGGTCCAATAGAAGATATTCAAGGCGAAATAACAGGAGATGTTAGATTCGCTACTGTTGATGAGCTTAAAATTGAAGCAGGAAAAGCTAACAGAATTGAAGATGTAATAGGACCAGATAATGATTATTTAGTAAAAGAAGTACAAGGAGAAGACACAACTGTTTCTGCTACTCCCGATGCTGAAAAACAAACAAGACAAACTATTTTAGGAACAAAAGCAGACGATGGTATTGCTACTCAAATAATAGGCACTGTTGGTTATGACGCAGCCAAACAAAGAGCTGTCAAAGGAGCTGCTGCTCAAGGCGAAGCTGCAAGCATGATAGCACAAGTTGGTAATTTACCTCCTGACATTGCTGCTTCTATTGTAGAAGACCCTGCTGTTATGATAGCACAGGTAGATGAAAACCCTGTTGAAGTAAACGCTGCGATTGCTGCACTACCTACAGAAGCTTTAGTATCTTCACAGATGGAAAGCTTACTAGGTGGTATGGAAGATGGTACTATACCTGCATGGGCGAAACCTGCAGTAGATGCTGTTAATCAAGGAATGGCACAAAGAGGACTTAATGTTTCTACAGTAGGTAGAGATGCTTTATTTAACTCTATTATTCAAAGTGCTATGCCAATGGCACAAAGTAATGCACAAGCTTTACAACAAAGAGCAGCTCAGAATTTAAGTAACGAGCAACAGGCAAACTTACAACAAGCTACTCAAGAGCAACAATTAAGATTACAGAACTTAGCAAACCGTCAAGGTGCTGCAAGTCAGACTGCACAAATGTCTCAGCAAATGAAAGTTATGCAGAGTCAATTTACACAAGATGCTGTAATGACAAGTGCTCAGATGCAACAGCAAACAAGAACACAGAACTTACAGAATCAACAACAGGCTGCTGTTATTCAATCTCAGAATGAGCAACAAGCTAACATGGCTAATCTTGGTAATGAGCAACAACTAGATATGGCAGAGCTTCAAATAGAAGCAAATGTTGAAGGAGCTAATCAGGCTGCAGTTAATCAAGAGCGTATGGCAGAAATGCAAGTAGCTGCAGATTTCCTTTCTAAGAATGCTGCATTTAAACAACAGATGGAAGTTGCTAATTTAAGTAACGACCAACAAATGCGACTAGCTAATTTATCTTCTCGTAACTTAGCAGCTAGTGAAACTTTAAGTAACGCTGAGAAAACAGAGCTTGCAAATCTTAATAAGACTATGCAAACTAATCAGCTACAGGCACAGATAGCTAGTCAGATGGGATTAGCACAGCTTAATGTAGACCAACAATCAGCTATCCAAAACGCTTCTACTAAAGCTAATATGGATATGACAAAGTTTAGTGCTGCTCAACAAACAGAATTAGCTAACAGTAAGTTTATGCAAACTGTAGCTCTTACAGACATGAACGCAGAGCAACAGTCTATTATGCAAAACGCTACGGCTATGGCTTCAATGGATATTGCTAACTTATCTACAAGAGAAAGACTAGCAGTTACTAATGCTCAAAACTTTTTAGCTATGGATATGGCTAATCTTAATAATGAGCAACAAGCTAATATGATGAGAGCACAGCAGGACCAACAAAGATTGTTAAGTAATCAATCTGCTACGAATGCTTCTAGACAATTTAATGCTGCTAGTGAAAATCAAACTAATCAGTTTATGTCTAACTTAGCTACGCAAGTTGAACTAGATAATACTAGACAGCAAAATGCAATGGAGCAATTTAATGTTTCACAAGAAAATTCTATTAACGCACAAAACGAAAATAGAGCAGCAGATGTAAGTAAAGCCAATGCACAACTTGAAACTCAAATAAATCAGTACAATGCACAACAAGAGTTTTCTAAGAATCAATGGAATGTACAAAATGCACAAGCTATTGAACAAGCCAACACACAATGGAGAAGACAATCAAATACAATAAATACTGCTGCACAAAATGCAATCAATCAACAGAATGCACAGAATGCTTTTGGTATGAGTAGTCAAGCTCAATCTTTTTTATGGCAAGAACTTAGGGATGAAGCAGACTTTTCATTTAAAAGAACTGAAAATGAATTACAGCGTAAAGCGTCACTGACTATTGCTGCTTTAGGTAATGATGGTTTAATTTATAAAGGTAGAAATGTTTCAGGTGCTTTAAACGCAGCTATGGGAATTTTAAATGGCTACGCAGCCACAGACACAATAGGATATGATCCTGAAGACGGAATGTAAAAATTATGAAAAAGTTTATTAAAAAAATTGGTAAAGGAATTAAAAAAATAGGTAAGGCTATTGGTAAACCTTTTAAAAAACTAATGAAAACTAAAATTGGTAAGATTATCGGAACTATCGGTATGATGCTTGTAGGTGGTTGGATGTTAGGAGGAGCCAAAGCTTTTGTAGGTGGTATGTTCCAAGGACAAACTATGGGAACAGCTTTTAGTAATGCAGTATCACAAATGGGAACTCAAGCAGGCGCAGCTTACAGTAGTGTTACGGAAGCTGTCAAAGGTATGTTTGGTGCTGACCCTACAACAACTTCAAAAGCTCTTGCAGATAGTACAGTAGCAGGCACAGACTTTGCAACTAAAGGAGCAGGAGCAACAGGAGCAACAGGAGCAACAGGAGCAACAGGAGCAGGAGCAGGAGCAGGAACATCAACATTTGAACAAGCAGTTGCGACTACTACAGACGGAAGCATAACAACTGTCGGAGCAGAAACAGCTAGTGGTAATATTGCAGGTGTAGATATAAGAGCAGGAAGGATAGGCGAAATTGCAGCTAAACCAAAGGTTTCTTTATTACAACCTAAAGGTGTAGATTTTGCTACAGATTTATCTTCTCAAATAGACCCTAATTTAACATTAACTGATCCAAAGCTTGCTTCGTTAGACTTAAAACAACCCAAATTTTTAGAACGTAATTTTCCTAAAATGGCTGATGTATTTGAAAGTTCAAAAACATTAACAGATGTTGGTGATAAGTTTATGGAATTTAAACCCTTACAAGATTTTGAAGCTCTTCCAAAATTTGTAAGAAACACAGACTTAGCAGAAGTTCAAGCAGTTTCTAGTTTGTTACAGAAACCGGTTGATCCTTACATTCCGGGTTCTAGTGATATGTCAGGAGCATTAGCTTCTTTACAAGAAAATAGTGCAAGATTATATGGGGGAATGCCTATGAATGAACTGATGTCTCAAACAAGTATACCGAGCCCTCGTACTATAGGAACACAAGATGTTTTAAATAGAGTTAAGCAAGCAGGTTATATATACGATACAACCCTTTTAACTTAAGGAGAATATAAATGTCAATAAATCCAGATGAATTAATAAATGTAGAAGGCTTCGGAGGAAGAACTCCTTTTGAGCGCGCAGCTCCGGGGCAGTCATTAACAAATGATCCTGATACAAAGTATGCTTGGGAACAACCTCCTATTTATACAGATGTATCTTCAGCTACAATGTCTATAGTTGCAGATTCATACGAAAAAGAAACATATGAGATGATTGCTTTAACATTGGCAGACGGTATGCCTGTAGGTAATTTAACTTCTATGATTTTACAAGCAGGGTTTAATGAAGGTAAATGGAGTCCTGATTTAATGATGTTACTTATAGAACCCACAATGTATATTATAGCAGCTATTGCCGAGCAGTGTGGAATTGATTATCTTTTGTATGAGGGAGATACTTTTGAATCGTATGATGAAGATGATGAAGAAAACGAACAGAAGTCTTTACAAGCTTTAAAGGGTATGAAAAAATATAGTGCTGACAGATTAAATTTTAAAGATTTAAAACCTAATAAAATTACTAGTGAGTCTGTTCCAGAAGAAGCATTAGAAGTTATTGAAAACTTTGAACCCCCTGCAGAAGTTGTAAGTCTTTTAGCACAACGAAAAGAAGAAAATAATAATAGTTTATTAGAGAGAACATAACATGGTAGATAAAATAGACCCAAGTAACTTAACTTCAGTAGAGTACGGAAGTCAGTTGTTGCAACAGAAACAAAAACAAGAGGCTGAGTATTACGATAAAATTAGAAAAGATAATAAAGTTGAAAATTGGCTTGGTGTCTTAGGTGGTATTGATACGATAATAAAAAATAGAGCTACTCGTAATGTTAATGATAGAATACAAAGTTCTGATTCTGATCTTATAAGAGAAAAAGCGGAAATAAAAGCATACAACGATGAATATGCTGCTCAAAAAAATTGGAGAGAAGCTGAAGAGGGTATGGGTATAGACCAGTTTGCTCAAACAGAAGCTGATGCTTTTCTTAGAACTGGAAAGTATTCTAATGTTGCAGATAAGTTAGCACTTTTACAAACACATGGGGATGATTTGTATGCTAAATTTGTAGCAGACAGAGATTTAGTTGCTAAATATAAAACGCAACAATACAAAGCTAATAAAATTTCAAAACCTATTCAAGAAGAAGAGTACTTAAAAAATCTAATGGGTTGGAGAAGAGGTCCAAAAGATGCAGGACTTATACATGAGACTGCTAAGATTTTTGGTCTTAGAAAAGATAAAGCAGAAATGGCTTTAGAAGATTTACTTGATCCTAATGGGCAAAAATATAGTGAAGAACTAATTGCAAATAAAGCCGGCTTAGAAAAATTACTAACTGCTAAAAATGAGAAAGGAGAGTTGGTTTGGAACAATGTAGAACAAGAAAGATTAAGAGAAGCTATGGTTGGTGTAGCTACAGTAGCTGCTCCTAGAGTTAGAGATGAGGTTGAATCATCTAAAAATACATACAATCCTTTTGGTACTCCTACTACTTCTAGAATATTAACTGTAACTGAAAATACTCCTGACGGTAAAAGAGTAAAGGAGATATACACTAATAATGACGGACAATACCAAGACATAGTAAATGGTGTAGTTGTTCCTAAAACTAAAGCTGAAATAGCTAAAGCTTCTAATCTGGTTTTAGCAAATATAAGTGCTAATTTAGCAGAAAATAACAAAACAATATCTAAGGAAAATATATTTAAAATATTTAGAGAAGAAAATTATGATCTTTATGCAAAAGCCTACGCAACAAACGCTATAGAGTTTCCTAAAGGTTATGTAGTTCCTACATTATCTAACGATGATAAGCTAAATGCAGACGCTACTATTAGAAGCTTAACTGATTCTAATATTATAAGCTTAACTGATTCTAAACAAGGTGAATTTTTAAAAGATTTTAAAGAAGTATTCTTAGACCCTGAAGAGTTAGACTTAAATCAAGGAATATTATATGATAATTTTACTAATGGAGTTGCTGAAAGTACAAAATATTATATGGGAACCGGTCTTGAGAGAGGAGCTGCTCAGAACGCTGCCTATCGAGAACAGCTAGAAGGATGGGAACAAATAGGAACAACAAGATCGGGGTTGTTTGGTAGTAACAAAGTATATAATTTTAAACGACAAGCTGCAGGAAGTTTAGTAAAAGATAGGCAAACAGGTGATGATACAAGTACTACAACAACAACTAGTAGTATCACTGATAATTCACAAGTTCCTGCTTCTGATGGTGGTCCTGAAGTCTTTACTACTGGCACAGAAGAAACAAGAGCTCAAATTGCTACAAATCTAACTGCAAATCCTAACTTTATGAGCACATATTCTACATCTAATTTTACTACAAAAAATAAAATGTTAGATGCTGCAGCAAGAAGAGACCCAAATAAAGTAAGAGCTTCTATGGAAGATTTTGTAGAGGTTGGAGAGTCAGTAAGACTTGAAGGAAACAAAGGGTATATAACTTGGAATGGTTCTCAGTTTGAACAAAGCGGAGTTGCTGCTGTGTTTGGAGCAATAGAAAGCGGTAAACAAAAACAAATGACATTTGATGATGTTCCTGAAGGATCAATGAAAGATTTAATTAGAGAGAAAGCAGTAACGATGTATGCTACATATGCATCTAATGTAGATGAGGACGTTGATATTTCTGATCCAGATAAATTATTTAAAGGTTCTTTTGCTCAAGATTATGGTTTAATTCCTTCCATTGCTGATAGATGGTTAGGTGGAGGAACGTCTGAACAACAAGGTAGACGTAGAAATCAACCTAAATTACGAGGAGTAGATAGTTTAGTAGATATAGCAGGTTATTCTTTCTTCGGAATTACACAAGGAGACTCTGCTTTAGCTCGTAACTTTTTAATTGATGCCATGATAGATGCCATGCCGACAGAAGAAGATAGGCTCATAGCTGCAGGAAGAACTACACTTAACCAAGAAATAGTTTAAGATATGTCTGAAAGATTAAATGATGGATTTGATGATCTGTTTGCTATGCCTATAGTACCAACAGATAATAACTTATCTGATCCTTTAAACCAAGAAAAAGAAGAAGAAGAAAAAGATAAATTTAATGATGGTTTTGATGATTTGTTTTCAGATTCTTTTGATTCACCTATAGATATACCTGAACCTTTATCAGGTCCTGAACCTTCCTTTGCTCGAAAATTTGATTATGGGTTAGAGCAAGAACAAACAATACTAGGCAACCTTGCACAATCTTTTGTAGCAGGTGCTAAGTCTTTAACTCGTTCTGGTTTAACTTTTCAAGAAGCTTTAAGAGAATCTGAAAGACAAAGACAGGAAGATATATTTATAGAGTATCCTGAGTTTAAAAATAGACCAGATGATGCTGCAGTTATAGCAGGTAAAATATCTCAAGCTTTAGTTGATCCGTTGCCTTGGCTTGTTCCTTGGACTAAGATTGCTCAAGTAGGTAGAACAGCTACTGTAGCTACAGGTGCAGGTTTTGCTGTAGGTGATGTAGCCTTAAGAGAAAAAGTTTTATATGGTGAAGTAGACCCTTCTAGTGTTTTAATGGCAGGTGTTTTTGGAGGAGCAGCTACATATGGTGCAGATGTTATAGCACGTAGATTTAGAAAACCAGATACAGCTTTAGATGCAGAGTTTGTAGATTCATCAGGAACTGTTAAAACCTTATCTAGTAAAATAAAAGATGAGCCTGATTATGTAGCAACACCTGAAGAACAAATTGCAGTAAAAGAAGTAGGAGAAGAAAGATTAAAATCTAAATCAAAAGAAATTTTTGATAGTGGTCCTGATTCATATAAAGTTGTTAAGAGTGCTAGTTTAAAAATGGCAGCGTATGAAGAACTAGATTCACCTCTTAAAATAACAAAACGTATAAATGAATTTAAAAAATTAGGTGTTAATGTCTCTCGAAAACAATTAGAAAGAGAAGCAGCATTAAGAAAAGTAGAGTCAGTTAAAGCTGAAAAAACTTTAAGTTCTCAAACAAAAAAATTAGTTCAAACGGCTAGTAACAATGCTAAAGAACAATTAGATGATTTAGAAAAACTAGGAACTAGAGTAACTTTAAGCGATGGGTTAATTAGAAAATTAGTGTACGAAGGAACTAGACCACTTTTCGGAGGCGTAAGTGGTGCGATTGTTGGATCATATCTTGGTGAAGAAGATGATGATATGCTAATGTATACTTTAATAGGTATTGGTGCAGGGTTAGGAGCATGGCAAGGACAAGTACAACGTAGAGGCTTCTTTACTAATAAACAAAAAGAACTTATTAAAGATACACTAGATCAAGAAGCTAGGTTAGCTACTAATACGTGGCTTAAAATAAATACAGCAGGAACACATGCTGCACGTTTAAATGCATGGGGAGGAGCATCATCTTTGTTTAGTAAACTTATGTATAAACAGATGGGAGCTTCTTTAACTGCACAAGCAGCACCCCCAGTAGAACAAAGATCAATAGAAAATGTAGGTAAGTTATTTAATATTATACATGAAGATGTTTTAAGAAATGTACCTAGAGAAATGCTAGAAGATGTTGGTAAATTTAGAAATGGTTTTACAACATTAGATGATTTAGCAAAGAAATATAATCCTGAAGAACTAACAATAATTCAACAAGCTTCCCAAAATATTAAAGATTTTACAGATGAGCTAGGTGGGGCTGTATCTGAGGTGGGTATAGATTTTAAACTTTTAGAAAACTATGGTCTTACTCAAATGTGGGATTGGGATAAGATTTCTAAAAACTCTGATGTGTTTGGATATAGATTAAAAGAAGCGTGGGCTGTTCAAACATATAAGTTAGACCCGACAGATACAGATGCAATAAGAAAAGCTATTGAAGAAGGTGGTGATGCTTTTGAAAATCAAGTTACTGATGTAATGTCAGGGTTAGCAGGAACAAGAGCCACAACTGCATTTGATGAGTCAGGTAATGTTGTTATACCTTTGTTAAAAAACTTTGAAAAAGAACGTGTAATCACAGATCAAAATGCTCGTGTAATGTTACAAGATTATATTATAAATGATCCTAGTAAAACATTAGGAAATCTTGTTAGTCAAACTATACCTAGTTATGAGTTTGCAAAAACACTTGGACCTAAAGGAGAACTTCTTAAAACTATACGTAGAGAAATACATCAAAAGTATAATCCTACTAGACAGGGTACAAAAATAACAGAGTTAGAAAAGAAAGAAATACAACACATTAAAGATAGTGTTAATGCTTACTTTGGTTTGTATGGGAATAGATTAAGTAACGAGACTGGTCATGTAATGATGGCAGGATTAACATTACTAGGTAACAGTACTATGCTAACTCGTGTAGCTATACCTAGTATTGGAGACTTAATACAGCCTTTACAAAATAGTGGTTTCATGCCTGTTATAAAAACATATGCAGCAAAAGCAAAAGCAGGTAAACTTTTAGGAGGAAAGAAAGATACATTTTCGTCTGAGGGTTTAGGTATTAAATATCAAAATGTTTTAGAAAGTGAATTACAAGCTATAGGATTTGGGGTAGACCCATCTAATCTAGCAGGAAGAATGATAAGTAATTTTAATTCAAAATTTTTTAACATTGTACAGCTAAAAAGAATTACTGATTTTGCAAGAGGAGCAGCTTACGATGCAGGAGTATTTAGGGCTTATGATATATCTAAACGAGTTGGTAAAGGTAAAAAAATATCTGATAGTTTACAGAATGAAATTAATGCATTAGGAGTAAATAAAAACGAACTACTGAAAATATCTAAATTTAAAAATGCACGAGAAGCCTATGCTAATGTAGAGACTAAACAATTTTTACATAGAGCAGGATTTAACTCTTCAGAAAGAGATGCGATTATACCAACTGTAGGTAATAGATTGCTTTTTGCACAATCTAATAATCCATTTGTAAGAACATTAGGACAGTTTCTATCATGGGCACAAGCTAAAACTACACAGACAAATGCTTTAGTAAGTAGAATTGAAGATGGTGATGCTGCTTTAGCTTTAAGAATGTTAGCTGCTATTAGTATTTATGGTGGAGTAAGAGAAATGCAGATTGCTTTTAGTCCTTCTAAATATTATAAAAAAGAATCTAATGTTCCGGAAAGATGGTCAACTAAATATGCGTTAGAAGCTATGAAATTATCAGGAAACTTTGTACCCTTTCAAGTAGAAAAAGTTCTTGGTCTTGTCTCAGGTCCGGGAGCTAGTGAAGGTTTAGGAGGTGCAATACCTTCATTAGGATTAACTAACGATTTAATTAAAGCTACCGTTAGTGTTCCAACTAATATTTATCAAGGAGATTTAGAAGGGGCTTTATCAGATACAATGGATGTTTTACCTTTTGGAAGAGATGTTAAAAATGTATTATCAGGAGATTTCCCTATACAGCCTATAGAAATTTATGATATTAAAGATGCTCCTAAAAATTCTAAGAAAAGTACAAGAAGAAGAAAAAATTACGCAGAAGGATACGAAGTTACTGATGTTCCTTACGTAAAAGAAAATCCTGAAGAAAGAATTAATCCTAGAACAGGTGAGCCTTACACAGCAATTTATAAAAAATAATGTACCAAGAATTTTTAGAGCACCTTGAACTTAGAGAAGGTAACGTAGACCACGTATACCTTGACACACTTAACAAGCCTACGTGTGGTGTAGGACATCTATTAAGTATAGAAGAGTGTGGTGAGTATGAAATTGGTCAGAACGTATCTCAAACTACTAGAGATAAATGGTTAGAAGAAGACGCACAAAAAGCATGGGATGCTGCTGCTCAACAAGTACAAGATTTGAATATAGAAAAGCCAGAATTTATAGTTGCTTTAGGCTCAGTAAATTTTCAATTAGGCACACGATGGATGAACAAATTTCCGTCAGCTTACAAAGCCCTGTCTAGTAAAGACTATGATGAAGCAATTCGTCAAGTCTCAACAGGATCAGGTAAGGACGGACAATCTAAATGGAAAGAACAAACTCCTATTAGAGTAGAAGATTTTATTAATGCAATTAAAGACTTGACAAATTAACCACGGAGACTATAATGATATTATATCTAGAAGATCAATTAGAAGGATGTTACAGACAATACTGTTTACATCAAATAAGACAAGACATGTCTTTCATGTCACTAGACGATTTTAGAAACATGTTTGAAGATTTAATGGAAGTAATATATAAGGACGAAGAAATATGAAATTAGGTGGAATATTAAAAAATGTAGTAGGTGCTGTTGCTCCTACACTAGGTACTGCTTTAGGTGGACCAATGGGAGGCATGGCTGCCAACATGATAGCTGAAGTATTGGGTGTTCCTAATACTCCAAAGGCTATTGAGAAAGCTATAGCTGAAGCGACACCAGAACAAATGCTTGAGCTTAAAAAAGCAGAGCAGGATTTTGAGGTGCAAATGAAAGAGCTTGATGTTGATGTATTCAAGCTTGAAACACAAGATAAACAAGACGCTAGAGGAAAGTTTGGTAAAGACTGGACGGCTAGAATCATGGGTATAGCTACAGTAGGAGGTTTCTTAGGTTATATATTTATGGTAACTATTCAACCTCCTGAACAAAATAGCGAAGCTTTAATAAATCTTGTGCTAGGTTACTTAGGTGGTTTAGCATCAGCAGTTATTAGCTTTTATTTTGGAGCATCACATAAATCAGATTAATGAAAAGAGAAAGAACAATAAAAGACGTAGTAAAAAACGCACGATGGAATTGGTACGGAGAGGGCGAAGAAGAATTCACAGAAAATAACTGCTATAAAGGTAAGTTTTGGGATATGGAAACAATGGAGTTCCTTAGATGGAACGAATTAATAAAGGAAGGAAAATCAACTGAAAGGAAAAGCACAGAGTAGCATCTGCGTTGTATGTATTGTTGGTTGGATGTATTTAGTAGCTTCGGGATACTACTATTACTTCTAATCACTACTTAGACTAGAAAAGCAAGACCCAGAAAGAGAGCTATTGTTAGTTCTACAGGGAAATTGCACATTAAAATTGGAGAAACATGAAAAAATTATTAGGCACAATAGTTTTAGGATTACTAAGCATGTCTGTACTACCAGACCAAACAGGAAACTGTACAGCAGGAGAGCAATATTGTGAGGAAAATAGTTTAACTACTACAAATAGCACTACGACTGCTAACACAAATACCAATACAAATACAAATACAAATGTCAATACAAATACTAGTACTAATACAAATACAAATGCTAATACAAATGTAAATACTAATACAAATACAAATACAAATGCTAACACAAATGTAAATACTAGTACAGCTACAAATACTAATACCAATACAAATACAAATGCTAACACAAATGTAAATACAAATACTAGCACAGGTGTTAATACAAATACAAATACAAATACGAATACTAACACAAACAATAATACAAATGTTAATACGAATACAAACAATAACATAAACACAAATGCTAATACAAACACTAATACTAACACCAACACTAACACAACTAATAGTGTAAATACAAACAATAATGTTGCTTCGGGCGGTACTGACAATACAAACACTAACACTAATACAAACACAAACAACAGTACTAATACTAATACTTCTACTAATACAAATAACAATACCAATACAAATGTTAATACTTCAACTTCAACAGTTGATTCAAATGTAAATCAAAACGTAACCAACAATAGTACAAGTAATAACACAAATACAAACAGCAGTACAAACAACAATACAAATACTAACAACAGTACAAACAATAACACTAGTAATAATACTAATACAAATAACTCTACTTCAGATTCTAAAGTTCAAACAGATAATAAAAATACTAACGTAAATAATAACAACAGTAAGTCTGACAATACAAACAGAAACATAAATCAATCTAAGTCTGAACAAGTTATTACACAGAACATTAATACTAAAGCTCCTCCTGCTAGTGCTATTGCACCAAGCATTATGAGTTACTCACAAGACCTCTGTACGGTTGGAAGGTCAGGCGCATATCAAGGACAAGTCTTTGGTTTCTCTACAGGTGGTACAGTTACCGATGAGAATTGCGAGCGTTTAAAGCTCTCTAAGTACCTATATGATACCGGGATGAAGGTCGCCTCCGTTTCGATCCTCTGTCAGGACCCTAGGGTGTTTAAAGCTATGGAAATGGCAGGTACTCCATGCCCTTATCAAGGACAGATAGGAAAAGATGCTACACAAGCTTGGGCTGTAAATAAAATGGACAGACCAGACTACAAAGAATTAAAGGCTACATACATTAGCCGTTGTAAACAGACTAGAAACTCTAGTAACAAAAAGAAATCAGGTAATACTTGTGCTAAAGAATTTACTGCTGAGTAGTTTACTTTTTCTAAGTGCTACTATTAATGCAACATATGTCTATGAAGCTAACCAAAGTTTAATAGATTTA
>Ga0209337_1002453_pt1 | contig 13403 bp, 26 predicted proteins | sample LinPmetageLP53_FD_184044 | JGI IMG/M metagenome (GOLD analysis project Ga0209337, IMG submission 184044) | Marine viral communities from the Pacific Ocean - LP-53 (SPAdes) (version 2) | ecosystem: Environmental > Aquatic > Marine > Oceanic | place: Pacific Ocean | collected 2010-02-08
TGTTAGAGATTGAGTGGTTTTAGACAGCCATAAGAAGACTACGAACTAATTTACCACTCAAAAAGAGTAGTCCTTGTTTTATACCTAACGCGTACTAGGTTTCCCGGATTTCCACTACTCATTACCCTAACATTGTGCCATAACCTTTGCGGCGAGTTAATTTAGCAATACGCTTTGCATCACTTGCTGACATTATTTGTATACTATTGCCGGTTTTATGGTTGATTACTGGCGCACAACCATACGCTTCAACTGAAGAGCAAGTGACACATACTTTGAAGCCGAGACGTAGTCTACCATTTGGTATTTGTTTATTACATTTACATTTCATATATATATTATCCATTAGTAATCGTATTCAGTTTGTATAATCGTTTACCAATGTATTATATAACATTATAGTGATCAATATTAGCATTATCCACGCTCCCATTAGTTACCTAATATAATATTTCTTGATTTACCAACTGATACTTTAACCGCACCTCGTGGTGAATAATACACGTCATTTTCACTATCTAATATATCTGTTCTAGTAGCTCCATCAAAAAACGTTGTTATTACTTTTCTTACCCTAGACTTATTGTCACTTAAGTCTAAACATAGTACATCGCCATATTTTATTTCAATATCATAGAATCTGTTTTCATACTTTGCTTCATATAATATTTCGTTTGTTTGATAGTCAAACTCTAATACTTTTTTACCTGTAAAATATGTACAGGTTGTGTCTTGTGCTTTAGCTGACAGAATTGCTGCCACTAAACCAATGCTTAATGTTAATTTCTTCATAGTTTAAAAGTTTTTGTTTAATTTCATTCCTAACGTACTGTCACCTCTTAAGTATTTGTCTAAAAATACTTGTGTTCCTTCTGCTCCGTACTCATTTTTTAATTCATTTAGTTCATTTAAGTAATCCCATCCCCACTCGTTCGACATACTACTTATAGCATGTGGAAACAAAATGTAGTCAGCTTTTGCTGAAGAAATTGATATATTACCTTCATTCTCGCTTAAATCATACGCATCGGGCGATAAGAATATTGGTTTACTTGAGTCATAATTACTAAATGTTTTGATTTGAGCAATACATTCTTCATCACTTTTACCTTCGTACCAAGATATATTTCCACTTCTTTGAGCGCCTGTTAAGTCATTTCCATTTAGCGGTTGACTATAATTTCTAGCGTAATTCGCTTCTTTTTGACATGAGCTAAAGATTATACCTATAGCAAACATAGTTCTAGTTATTTTTTTCATAGTTATTTATTTTTTTAGTAGATAGGTGAGAATCGAACTCACTTGAACCATTCTATCTGTAAGCTGCGCAATTACTTCCCCAGCTATTTGGTGCGCTCGCGCATCTACTCGAGCCACAACTTGAGCAAAATAGTAGTATTGCTATTAATATTATTGTTGTTGTTATTACTGTGTTTCTTGCTTGTTTACATTCATTACTCATAATTTAATCGTTTTTAGCTGCGTGTAAGTAACACAATTGGTTAGTATTCTTAGTTTTATTTTTACAGTTTCTACCACTTTTAGTAGTTCCAGTACATCTCACGGCTAAAACCTTACTAGATTTCACATAATTTTCGTTATGTAAGTAACAAGAATTGCCTTGTTTAGTCATGTTTTTACACTGTACACTGTCTTTAGTCAAGGATTCACATTGAGTTTGACCATAACTCATCATTGCTATTGTTAGTGCAGCTACACTTAAAGTTAGTTTCTTCATTTTATTATTTTTATTATTACATTATTTTTCTTATATTATTCTCTTCATCTATTCGAGCGAGTTCTGCTACTGCATTTGCTAGTAATTCTTGTGAATTAGTTGAGTTAAACCACTCTTCCTTCTCCCAGACATAGTATATCCATTTATTAGCTTCGTGAGCATGTTCAAAGTAGTTATCATATTTGTTACCATAACTATCAGTTACTTTCGCATGATACCACTCACCTTCATTTCTTGTTATACTATAATCTCTCATAATTTTATATTTTTTATTAATTTATCTATTAGTAAACTTTCTAATAACAATTCATATGTAGTTAAATCTAATTCACTTTCGTCTTGTAATCCATAGTCATTTGCTACTTCTTTTACTAATCTCAAGTTTGAAATCATTTCTCTTAATTCTATTTCACTATATATTTTCATAATTTAATATTCTGTTGTACCGTTTTTAGCGATTAATTCATTAAGGAATTTATCCATTTCTTGTTGAGCTTTTATTTTCTTCTGGTACTCATTCCAGTGTTCTAATGCTTCGTACATAATTTTACTTTTTATTTTATTATTTTTACTTATATTATACTCTGTTATTTCAGTATAATCTTTAGTTATATGTGTATAAGTAAACTTCATTTATTGTTGTAGTGTAAGAATCGAACTTACAAAAACCGTTACTACAGTGTAGACTAAACTACTTGGTCATTCATTTTTATAGTGGGAATGATACTCAACTAACACTTCTGTTCAAGAAAATTACTTACTATTATTCAGTAACTGTTTGAAGATTTCTGCAAAATGCTGGAACTGCATTTGTATTAGTATAACTTTTATACTTTTGGAAACAATTCATTTGTTCAAACTTTTCAGAATGTGCATTATACACTTCATCATGATTATAAGATACATTTTCTTGTTTTTTATTAGTAAATGTTATTACTACATTTTTACCGATAAGAGACTTTCTTATTACAAATCTTTTAGTTTTGAGTTCTTCAACTTTGTTTAACTTTGACATTTTTTATTTATTTAATTATTATTAAGTTATTTGTTACATTTATATTATCCATTGTGTGTCGTATTTACATTGTAAAAGTATATACTTTATTTGTATGATATTTATTGTTGTAGAGTATACCACTGACTCACTGTGTTCACAACTGTAAACTAATTCACATATGTTAATTGCTATTGATGTTGTTAGTTGTTTCATTGTTAGTTTGTTTACATATATATTATCCAAATGATATCGTATTTAGTTTGTACAAATAAATAATAGTATATGTGAAATGTTCGGCGAAATAGTAACAAAAAGGTAAAAACTTTCGACGTAACGTGTTGATAATCAGGGCCATGGCCTAAATAAAAACGATTTTTGTAATGGGCTGGTAGCCAGGGAGATAGGGGGCAGCACTCCAGTTCTATATTTACAGCGTTTTTTATGTGACATAAGCCTATTAACAAGGATATAGTAACAGGCTAGTGTCACACTTAATAATTTCTTAGCATACCAACCATTAAATACACATATTCCGCAAGGAATTATAAAAACATGGAAACAGACAAAATAGATTTATCACCAGTAATATACGCGGTTATTTTAATAGTTGTGTTCTTGCTCTCTACATAAGGATATTACTAGAGTAATATCTAAGGGTAGAGATAGGTTAGTAGAGATAGGTTAGTAGAGATAGGGAGTAATAGGCTATTGTCATAGTGTAAATTACTTCTTTAGCGTGTAATCATACTAAGTATGAAAGGAACACCGTTTAAGCTCAAGCAGAAGTTATCACCATCAGCAGCTAAAAAGAAGGCCGCTAGAGATCTTGCTATGGCTAAGTCTCCGGTTAGAAAAGCTAAGAAAGCAGAGAACCAAAGATTAGGGCAAAGATCCGATTCTGATCTGCATCACACTGGTTCTGGTGCACCAATAAGAGTATCAATAAAAAATAACCGAGGCAATTTTGGCCGAGGAACTAAGAACGAATAAACTAAAAATATTATGGCAGATTATAAAGGAATGACGCGGGCTGAAGTAAGAGCGCTTGTATTAAAGAACAATAAAAATAAAGATCAAAGTGACAATTCGCGTTTATCAATGAGTTTGCAATTATCAGAATGGCGAAGACAAAACAAAAAATCGTCCACCTCCAAAACCACTAAAAATTCTAAATCATCCAAAAAGAGTAGTGAGAAAAAAGAAGGGTCTAGGAGTTATGGGCAAAAAATCGCGGTAAATAAAGACTTATTACGAGATGCAACCTATAGTGATTACGCTAGATCAATAAATAATGAGGCTCCAGTAGAGGGACTATATAAATCTTCAGCTACACCAAAAAAACGAGGATACGTTATGAAAAGAAATAGAAAATAAATAGGGAAACACCCTAAACCAAGTTATCAACAACAAAAATAAATATTATGTCAGGACCATTTAAGATGAGAGGTATATCACCGTTGAGTAAAAAAACGAAAACATCAAGCAAGAAAAGTGACGCACCAAAAAAGAAAATTTACGCAACTGACCCAAATACGATATACTTTAAAGGGGGTAAACCAGGACAGTTGGGTCTTAAAATAAAAAAATAAAAAAATAGGGAAATACCCTAAACCAAGTTATTAACCAAAAATAAAACCAAAATGACTTACTTGTATTACAAGACCAGTTCAACTGGCACAATTAAACCGAATGAAACAACCATTAAACACTGGAAACACCTCGCTGAGAAGAAAAACTGGCGAATTACCCAATTACCTAATGGATTTTACCAAACAGAATGCTTAAATCCTGATAAAATAGATTCTTGGCAAGATGTTACGCGTAGAGAAACAATAGAAGGCGCTGAAACTGCAATAAATGGTAGTGTTAAGCACTTTGCAGACAAATTAGAGGCTACGAAAGGGCCAAAGGTTGTAAAAACTTTCGAATAAGCACACTTTAATCAAATTTAATTAAATACATGGAATACAATCAACCAAGCGAGATTGTCAAAGACGTAAGTTTTGGCGATAACGCAAATAGTAAAATAGTTGCTGGCGTTGAAAAGCTAGCAAAAGCAGTGAAATCAACCTTAGGAGCATCAGGTAAATGCGTTATATACGAAGATGCCAGAGGTTTACCGGTCATAACAAAAGACGGTGTAACAGTAGCAGAATCTGTTGTCTTATTTGACGCGGTTGAAAATATGGGGGCAACCCTTATTAAAGAAGCTGCTAGAAATACAGTGAGAGAAGCGGGTGACGGTACTACTACAGCTACCGTCCTTGCTGAATCTCTGTTAAAAGAAGTAAACAGTAGCGATGCTACTATTAGAGAAATTAAAGACGGGATTAAATCCGGACTTAAAAAGGTGAATGATTACCTAAATAAGATTTCTGTCAAGATCGAAGGCGATATGCTTGAATCTGTTAGTTCAATAAGTTGTAATAATGATACGGAACTAGGTGAGATTATAGCGGAAGCTTATACTAAAGTAGGTAAAGATGGTGTGGTACTAATGGAAGAGTCTCCAACTGAAGAGACATACGTCGAAATTGTAGACGGTGTTCAAATCGACTCAGGACTCACATCCCCACATTTCGTTACTGATAAGGACAAGCAGATATGTGAGCTTGATAACCCATTAGTATTAATAGTATCTTCAGAAATACCAAACATAAGGAAAATACAAACAGTATTAGAACATGTTATAAAAACTAAGCGCCCTTTATTAATAGTTGCCCCAGTTGACCAACAAGTTAAAGCTGCTTTACTTATGAATAAGGTGAAAGGTAATATAAAGGTAAATATAATCGACTTACCAGGCTTTGGTCCTACAAAGGAAGATACTGTTGCAGATCTTGCTTTTTTAGTTGGGGCTAAAGTGATTAACGAGCAATTAGGCGATGATCTTGATTTAATCGATGTAGATTGTTTAGGTGAAGCGTACACAGCTATAACTGATGATAAAAACACAGTTCTTACTATAGAAACTCCAGAGGATGAAATGGAAGAAAGAATAGCTAGTATTCAAAAGACTATAGATAAATGGGATAAAAACCCGTTTATACAAAAGAAACACAGGCAAAGACTAGCTATGCTATCAGGTTCTGTTGGAATGGTAAAAGTAGGCGCTGATTCTAAAGTTGAGCTCAAAGAAAAGAAAGATAGAATAGAAGATGCAATATACGCTACAAAAGCTGCACTTAAGGAAGGAATTGTACCTGGTGGTGGAATTGCACTATTAAACGCTTCGCAAAAGATAAAACCTAAGGGTGTTGGTGAGAAAATCCTATTAAAAGCTCTTCAATCTCCTTTTCATACTATATTAGATAATGCTGGTATACATATCATGGAAGGAACAGAAGATCATGAAGGTTACGGTATAGACGTAGTAACTGGTGAAAGAGTTGATATGATTAAATCTGGAATAATAGATCCAGTACTTGTAACCAAATCCGCACTGAAAAATGCGGTAAGTGTAGTATCAACAATTATATCTGCAGATTGTGTAATTTCAAATATGAGAATGAATGAAAGCAATTAATAGATATATTATAGTAGACAGAATAAAGACAGAACCTAAAAAGGTTGCTGGTCTTATAATGACGGACGACACAGATGTAGATAACCGTTATATAAAAGCAAATATAATATCGTGTGGAAATCTTGTAGAAGGTTTAGAAGATGGAGACGTGATATATTACGATAAACATGCTGGACACGACATATCATGGAAAGATACTCTTTATAGAGTTATTCGTGATGGTGACGTTGTTCTAGTAGATTAACCTAAACCAGAAACCTAAACCCTAAAACTTAAAAACGAAAACGAATTATTAATCAAAAAAATCAAAAATTATGGCAAAACCAGGTGAAAAGTATTTATACTTTAGAACAGACGCAGACGAAGATGATGATGCTGCTGCAACAGACTCAGGCGTATTTCTTTTATCAAGATTAACAGGAATGCATCCGACGGCTACCGCGGCTATTACTTTGTTCTTCGAGCCACAAATTCCATACTTAGCTGCCGCTGAAGCAGATCAGTTTGCAAATTGTGATTCAGTAATATTAAATATTACAGAAGGAAAGGCTTTTGAGGTTATGAGAGATTTAGCTACACATTTTGCAGGTGGGGCTAGCGCTCTTGATGCACCGTTTATAACGGTTGCTGATGACATGACTACTTTACTAGACGATACAACTAGAAGTGCTATTTATTTAGTACCTAACATTACGTCATGTGGAGCAATCGCTGTTAATGCTGCATTAGCTTAATAGTTAAATATTGAGACTAACCGCGCAAGATTTGCGTGAATTAAATATCCTTAAGTATTACAGGCTCACTAGAAAGTGGGTCTGTAAAACTTACGGGTTAAAAGACGCAGACTTAGAATTATTAATTTATTTAGATTGTAAAGGAAGATTTACACGAAACGATTTTATCAACGGAGTTTATACATATTCGTGGGATAAAGCAAGATGGGAGAGATTAAAAAGAGAAGGTTGGATAGAAACTTGGAGACATAGGAATCGTACGACGATAATGTACTCCGTATTTAAGACTTCTTTTAAATGTTCTCAAATGATAAGTAGGATATATCGTGTCCTATTAGGTGAGGAAGACTTACCCACTTCAGAGCGAAGTGTATTTTACAATAATAAATCATATACAGATAAAGTTTACAATAAAGCTATAGATGATATGATTAAAGATAAAGATAGATAATATGCCAAAATTTAAGAAAAATCCATCACCATTTAGAATGGGTGGATACTCATATCCAGGTACTTCACCAGTGAAACAAGATGAAACTGAGTTTACGCATGGTAAAAAAAAGGAAGAAAAGCATTTCTTAACAAAGCAAAAAAGTATTCCAGAAGTAGACGTTGACACTTCTAAAAACCTAAAGGAGGCAAATGTAAAAAAACTAAAGGAACTAAAACAGGAGTTTAAGGCTGGTAAAATTACTCAAAAAGTATTTGAAAGAAAAAGAGCTGAACTTTCTACATATACTGACTATTAACAAAAAATAAAAAATAATGGGATTTAAACTAGGTAGAGAAAGAGGATTAGAAGCTACAGGTGGTGAAATCAAGACAAAAATGCGTTTTGGTAAACAATCTGGAGAACAAGGTTCTGTACCCGGCACCCCCGTTATTAGAGTACCATTAGAAGAAGGTGTAATGGGGGAAGCTAATATGGATGGAACTATTTACGTTAATGAAAACATTACACCTGGTAGTTACGAAGATCGCCAAGTGATCAATCACGAGATGAGACATGCTACTGATATGAAGATTGGTAAGCTAGCTTATAATGATGATAGTATCACTTATAACGGTGAGGAGTTTCCTAGAATGGATATAGATGGTGTAGACTCTATACTAGTAGATGGAAAATGGAAGGAAGCTGGAGATACTGGTTTTCCTTGGGAGAACGACGCTAACAACGGAAACGACCATTAATATGTGGAGTCTATTTAAAGATAAAAACGAAATAAACGAAAAGAACGTAGTTGGATTTGCATCTTTTGTAGTTATGGTGTTGTTTGCTATAGCAGATCTTGCAACTAGTTTTATATTCGTAGATGGAGAATTAGTAATTAATGAAGTAATATATAATTCATTTGTATGGGTAACATTAGGATGTTTTGGTATTAGTTCATTTGAAAAAGTAAAAACAAAATAATATGTTAGGAAATTTATTCTCAGGAGGAGCGGCAGAGTTAGTGAAAGGCGTAGGAGGAGTAATAGATAACTTACATACGTCGAAAGAAGAAAAGCTTGAGGCAGAAAGAAAAATAAAAGAAATTATAGCTAACCACGAGGCTGAGATGGAGAAAAACATCACAAGTAGATGGGAAGCTGATTTAAAGTCAGATTCATGGCTTAGCAAAAATGTTAGACCATTAGTAATGATATTCTTAATAGTATGCACCATGCTATTAATATTTATAGATGCAGGTGCATTAAATTTCGAAGTAAAATCATCATGGGTTGATTTACTTCAATTAGTATTAATAACCGTGATCGGTGCTTATTTTGGCGGTAGATCACTAGAAAAAGTAAAAAAATAAAATTATGGGAAAATATTTCACAGTAGAAGTAAAACCTACTATTACTGCTATATCACAACATGTAGGTGCTTATACGGCTGGAGACTTAGTATTTGATTGGACATCATTTCAAGTGCCTAGAGGCGCGAATAAATTAATATCTATTACAGCTATATTTAGAGGTACTGATGGCGGTACACAGGCAGCAAGAGATATGGATTACTATTTTGCAAAATCAATAAGTGGTACAGCTCCCGCTACACTGGGAACTGGAAACGCTACTATAACTGCTGTTCCAGCTGTAGCTAATCATATATTAGGTATGGCACATATAGATGGATCAGGAGATTGGGGTAATGCAGCATTTGATTATTTTGCTACATCCCAAACTGGTTCTGGTGCTGCTGCAAGTTTAATACCAAACTTTGTATTAGAAGGTGATCCTGACTCTGGTGATAATGTGGGTTATGATACTTTATATATAGGGGCTAGCGTTGGTAATAATAGTCTTAATTTTGGCACAACCGTAAAAGCAAGAGGCGCTATAAGTTCCGGTGGATTTTCATGTGAAGTTGATGGTGCAAGTGATGGTGACGATCCAAACGCTGAATTAAAGTTCGCTCCGGGCGATGTTATACATTCTGGAACAGGTGATGTTTTAGGAACACTTTCGGCTATTGGTGCTTTTGATTCAGACCATCAAGATCTTGTTTTTACAACAACAATAGCCGATGCTGTAGCTAATAATGAAGAACTATATAATATAAATCCAATGAGAATTATATTATCTTTTGAAAAATAAAAACAAATTAAATTAAATTAACTTAAATTAAATAAAAAAATGGCAACAACAAAAACAAAAGGAACAAGTGCAAAAATTAAAGAACTTACAGGTGTTAAACCTGAAAAAATAACTGACGAGCAGTTAGCAAAAGTTCAAGATACCGTAAATGGTGTAAATAGAGTTCAATTAGAAATCGGTAATTTAGAAGTTAAGAAGCACGAGATGATGCATCAAGCGGCTGGACTAAGACAAGATTTAACAGCGCTTCAAGGTGAGTTTGAAAAAGAATACGGTACTTTCGATATTAACATCCAAGACGGAACTATAAACTATCCAAAAGAAAATGGCGAAGTTAATTCGTAAAATTTCCGTAGGTAAAGATTATAAGAATGACGCTATGCACTATGCCGTGGGGCAAGAAGTGTATGGTGGTCACACTATCTGTGATATCATAGAAGAAGATGATAAATTTTCTGTTTATATTAAAAAAAATAAAGACGTGCTTCCTTGGAAAGACTTTAATAAAAACATGGCAGTATCCGTAGAGTATAATCTCGAATACTAATGAAGAGTGTTTACAACTTTGTTGTAAAGCCAAAAGGAGAAAGATATAATAATAAAAAGAAAGTTGATGGTGGAGAACTGATCTTGAACACAGAGATTTTTAACCATCAATATGTAAATAGAGAAGCTGAAGTTATATCAACTCCAATTGTTGGCGATACAGATATAAAACCCGGAGACACGGTTATAGTGCATCATAATGTGTTTCGCAGATGGCATAACGTAAAGGGTGTAGAAAAGAATAGTAGAGCTTATTTCAATGAAGATACTTACTTCATAAACCACGACCAAATTTTTTTATATAAAAGAAACAAAGAGTGGACAGCTCCAAAAGGTTATTGTTTTGTAAAACCTTTAAAAGCAATAGATCAATTTAATATTGAATCTGAAAAACCCTTACAAGGTATCGTTAAATATTCAGACGGTACAGTTAAGGTTAATGATCTAGTTGGTTTTAGACCAAATAGTCAATACGAGTTTATCGTTGATAACGAAAGACTATATCGAGTTTTATCTAATTTTATTACAATCAAATATGAATATCAAGGAGACGAAGAAGAATATAATCCAAGCTGGGCATAAAGCAGTTGAAGAGCTGATTAAGGTAGCAAGGGAAGCAATCGTAGATTCAGACGACGATATATCAGCAGATAGATTGAAAAATGCAGCAGCTACTAAAAAACTAGCTATATTTGACGCATTCGAAATACTTAACAGAATACAAGAAGAAGCAAACTTGCTTGAGGGAAAAACACCTGAAGAGAAAAAGGAAAAAGTCTTTAAAGGATTCGCAGAAGGTAGATCTAAGTAATGTACGAGCAAAGTTTAGTTAACGTAATAGAACCAATTAAAAAAACGACAATAAGTCGTCTTAACAAATCTAAAAAATGGAAATATGGATATGATAAAGAACATGATATCGTTATTATCTCAAAAACGGGAAAAATTGGTGAAGTTGTTGAAATCCAAGGTTTGCGCATTGGCTTGCCGTTGGAACCAAAAGGAGTGTACGTGCACCCCAAAAGCAAATGGGTAAGATTTGAGCAACCCAAGGAGCTAGAGCGTCTAAAGAATATATTTGATTGGAGAAGTTATCCAGACGAAAATAAAGAACAGTGGTTTGATTATATAGACGAAGAGTTTAGAAGAAGAGAAGAAGGGTTTTGGTTTATGAACAATGGTAAACCAACCTATATAGTGGGAACGCATTACATGTATCTTCAGTGGAGTAAAATAGACGTAGGTGCTCCAGATTTTAGAGAAGCAAATAGGTTGTTTTATATATTCTGGGAAGCTTGTAAAGCAGATAAAAGATGTTATGGTATATGCTACCTTAAAAATAGACGTTCTGGATTTTCTTTTATGTCATCAGCAGAAACAGTTAATTTAGCCACTCTTGCAAGTGATAGTAGATATGGAGTGTTATCTAAAACAGGTGCTGATGCAAAGAAAATGTTTACTGATAAGGTTGTACCAATTAGTATAAACTATCCTTTCTTTTTTAAACCTGTGCAAGATGGTATGGACCGTCCTAAATCAGAGCTAGCATATAGAGTACCTGCTAGTAAGTTTACAAGGAAAAAAATAACAGCTAACGAAAAGTTAGAAGATATACAAGGATTAGATACAACAATTGATTGGAAGAATACAGGAGATAATAGTTATGACGGTGAAAAACTAAATTTACTAGTACATGATGAAAGTGGTAAGTGGGAAAGACCTGATAATATTTTAAATAACTGGAGGGTTACAAAAACATGTTTACGATTAGGTAGTAGAATAATAGGTAAATGTATGATGGGCTCAACTTCAAACGCATTAGATAAAGGTGGAGAAAACTTTAAAAAACTATACAACTCGTCAAATGTCACAAAAAGAAATAGAAATGGTCAGACAAAGTCTGGACTATACTCTCTTTTTATCCCAATGGAATGGAACTACGAAGGATTTATTGACGAGTATGGAATTCCAGTCTTTACTACTCCTGATCACGATAGATTCGCACCAGACGGTGAATTAATAGATGTAGGCGTAATAGATAGCTGGCAAAACGAGGTTGACGGTTTAAAAGATGACCAAGATGGGTTAAACGAATTCTATCGCCAGTTTCCTAGAACTACAGAGCACGCATTTAGAGATGAGACTAAAGGAAGTATTTTTAACCTTGTTAAAATATACGAACAGATAGATTACAACGAAGAAATGTCTAGAACCTTAGGAGTTACAACAGGTAATTTTCAATGGGTTAACGGAATAAAAGATTCACAAGTAATATTTTACCCAGATCCAAAAGGTAGATTTAAAGTTAGCTGGGTTCCACCTCAGCAATTACAAAATAGAGTGGTACTTAAAAATGGTGTAAAATATCCTGGTAATGAACATATGGGAGCCTTTGGCTGTGACTCATATGACATCTCAGGAACCGTAGATGGAGAAGGTTCTAAAGGAGCTTTGCATGGACTTACAAGGTTCAGCATGGAGGACGCTCCTGCAAATAGTTTCTTTTTAGAATACTTATCAAGACCACCTACGGCAGAGATATTCTTTGAAGATGTTTTAATGGCATTAGTATTTTACGGCATGCCAATACTTGCAGAGAACAACAAACCTAGATTGTTGTACTATTTAAGAAGAAGAGGATATAGAGGGTTTAGTATGAATAGACCTGATAAAATATGGAACAAATTATCCGTAGCTGAAAAAGAAGTAGGTGGAATACCAAACTCTAGCGAAGATATAAAACAAGCTCATGCCGCCGCGATTGAGATGCATATTCAAGATCACGTGGGCATGAAACAAGATGGAACTTTTGGAGATCTATATTTTAACGAGTTGTTAAATGATTGGAGTAGATTTGATATAAACAAAAGAACAAAACACGATGCGTCTATAAGTTCTGGACTTGCTATTATGGCAAACAATAGACACTTATATGCACCGAATGCAAAGGTTGAAAAACCTAAACTAAATATAAACGTTTCCAAGTATACTAATACTGGAAGTAATTCACGAATAATCAAATAATAAATATGGCAGAGTCTGGCATTAGAAGTTATTTCCCAAGTCAAACCGTTAGTGATGCTGAAAAGCTAAGTTACGATTATGGTTTAAAAGTAGGTAAGGCAATAGAAACAGAATGGTTTAACAACGACAGAAGTTCTAGTAGATATAAATCTAACCAAAATAATTTTCATAATTTAAGATTGTACGCAAGAGGCGAGCAGTCTATACAGAAATATAAGGATGAGTTATCTATAAACGGTGATTTGTCCTATTTAA